>Ga0098040_1000530_pt1 | contig 17531 bp, 12 predicted proteins | sample 7_EtaG_FD_75065 | JGI IMG/M metagenome (GOLD analysis project Ga0098040, IMG submission 75065) | Marine viral communities from the Subarctic Pacific Ocean - 7_ETSP_OMZ_AT15161 metaG | ecosystem: Environmental > Aquatic > Marine > Oceanic | place: Pacific Ocean | collected 2015-01-08
ATGCTTTTAATTTAGGAATTACAACATTTACAGATGATACATTTACTGTAAATGTAGGGGTTTCAACTATTGTTAATTACAATGTTTCAAATGCATCTTATGCAGCAACAACAGGACAGTTAACTCTTAATATTGGTGCTCATAGTCTGAAGAGTGGGGTAACAACAACTGTACAAAGTGCACAATACAGTCCTGTTACAGGAATTATGACTGTTACTATTGCTGATCATGAATATTCTGCAGGAGAGAGAGTAAAATTTGATGCAGAATCTCTGAGGTTTAATTGTCCTTATGGTAACGGAATTCATACATTCGTATCGGCACAACCAAATGCAGTTAATGTTCAGAGTGGTGCAGAGTCTGGAAATCAAAAGACTCCAAATGGGTCAACTTATGTTCCATCAACAGGTCTTCTTACATTATCATTTGGTTCTGCTCATGGAATGTCAACTAGTGATACAATTACTCTTGATAATGAATCAATAAAATTTACTTGCGACGCAGATAGTCATGCGACTGAACATGAATATCCTCGTTCTGATGATCCTATTGCAGGAGTAACTACTGCTGTGACTGTTACATCAACAACAGCATTTACAATCAATGTGGGTCAGTCTGTCGGAACTAAGAGTACAAAAGCATATCCAAGAGTTAATGATTACGCATATAATAGATGGTTGCCCATATCCAAAGTTGTAACTACAGATACTTTTGAAGTTCAAGTATTAGGACCTAATGGTACTCCTTCTACAAATACAGATATTCATACATGGGTTGATGCTGTTGGAGATATGAAGAAGGGTGGAGAATCAATTAAGATTGCTGCTAATTCTTTAGTATTTACTTGTGATATGGATACTCATAATTCGGAACATTCTTATCCAAGAACAACTGATCCATATTATAATACCTCTATTCCTATCGTATCAACGACATCAGATACTATAACAGTTAATGTTGGTATCTCAAGTCTTGTATATCACACACCAACTGATGCAGACTATAATCCTGCAAATGGGGATTTAGTATTAACTCTTGGATCTCATAAGTTAATGGTTGGTAAGAATGTTAAGATAGTAACAGGATCTCTTGGATTTACTTGCGATAAAGATAATAATACAGCAACTAAGTTATATCCAAGAGCAAATATAGATCCTGCATATAATACTTCTGTTTCTGTCGGTGCTACTGCATTAAATACAGTAACCCTTCAAATTGGTGCTCAGCCTGGTGGATTAGTCGCACCATTACAAATGGAATTTCTTGCAAGTATCCTAGAAAATAGTACAACATAATATGGCGAATAAGGCGAGATTTTTAAGTGGTAAAAGAAAACTTTCTACGTTAAGTGGTTTAAGTACAGATCGTCATGTATATTTGTCTCCCGAAGAGACAGAACCCAATTTAGGTTTTGTTGGAGAAAAAACACTTCCTATAAGAGATGAATACTATCAGTTAGTTACTGTTGAAAATGGTGGACAATATGATCGTTATTGGCAGGTTGCTCCTTCAGGTATATTAACTACTGGTTTAACTATTTTTGATGAGGGTGGGATAGTTGGTACTGGTAATAGTATTAGTAAACTTGATTTTGTTGGTAATATTGTAAATGTAACTGCAAATAATTTTGGATCTATATCCACAATCACGATATCTCCACCAGGAAGTGCTAGTCAGATTATATTCAATGATGATGGTAGTTTTGATGCATCTCCATATCTTTTAGTTAATAGTTCAGGAATAGTAACTGCAACAGATGTTTTTCAAATTGGTGTTGGTGGAACCATATTATCTTCTAAAACTAATGGCAATATTGGTATTGGAAGTGCTATACCAAAGTATGATTTAGATATTGTAGGAAATGTAAAAATTAGTGGATCTATAGTTGATGCTGGAGATGGGACAGGAAGTACTGGAGAACTTTTAGTTAAAACTGCTACTGGAGGAATGCAATGGCAAACTGCAAATGCAGTTACTTCTGGTGCGGGGGGAACAGTATCCCAAATACAATATCATAGTGCATCAGGAACTGTTGGTGGTGCTGATGTTTTTTGGTATGATTACACAAATAATAGAATAGGAATAGGAACCCAGTCCCCAGAAGTTATATTTGAAGTTGTTGGTAATTCAAAGTTCTCTGAAACTACTGAAACAAAAAATTTAACAGTAACAGGTGTTTCAAGTTTTACTGGAGTATCAACTTTTACTACTGGAGTTGTAGTTGGTTCTGCAGTTTCCTCATCTAATCTAACTGTAGATGGTGGATTATTTGTTTCTGGTATGTCTACTGCATCTGTCTTTGATGGTAAAGTAACTAAAAAAGCAATAACAGAACAAGTTCAAACTTCAAGTGCTGATGGTGCTAATGATTTATTATTAATATATGATGCTGATCAAGATACAACCAGATCAATAAGTATTGATGATGCTACTTTTCAAGGTCTTCAGGGTATTCAGGGACAACAAGGAACTCAAGGTAGACAAGGAACTCAAGCTGCACAAGGAACAACTGGAGAACAAGGTTTACAGGGTAGACAAGGAGTACAGGGTATACAAGGAATAGGTGCTTCGGGTGTTCAGGGTGTTCAGGGTAATCAAGGCATTCAAGGAGAGCAAGGTATCCAAGGTCGCCAGGGTAGGCAAGGAAATCAGGGTAGGCAAGGTAGGCAAGGTAGACAAGGAATACAGGGAAATCAAGGTATACAAGGTATCTCTGGTGCACAAGGTAATCAAGCATCTCAAGGTATTCAAGGTATTCAAGGTGTAACTGGTGCACAAGGTACACAAGGTTTACAGGGTAGACAGGGTTATCAAGGTATTCAGGGTGTTCAGGGTATTCAGGGTAATCAAGGTCTACAGGGTATTCAAGGTACAACTGGTGCACAAGGTGACCAAGGTATACAGGGTATTCAAGGAATTCAGGGTGTTGGTGCTCAGGGTGTTCAGGGTGTTCAGGGTGGAGAAGGTCCTCAAGGACAACAAGGTGTTCAAGGTATTCAGGGTGTTCAGGGAACTCAAGGATTTCAAGGTATTCAGGGTATTCAAGGAGAGCAGGGTATTCAAGGAATTCAGGGTGTTCAGGGTAATACTGGTGAAGAAGGTGCTCAAGGTATTCAGGGTATTCAAGGACCACAAGGAACGCAAGGTATTCAGGGAGATAATGGTGTAGGATCTCAAGGTATACAAGGTATTCAGGGTCTTTTAGGTCTTCAAGGACCAGATGGTAATCAAGGTGTTCAAGGTATTCAGGGTATTCAAGGAATACAAGGTGTTTTAGGTGTTCAGGGTAATACTGGTCAGGGTAATCAAGGTATACAAGGAATTACAGGATCTCAAGGTATTCAAGGATTACAGGGTAATCAGGGTATTAGTGGTGTTGTTGGTGGACAGGGTATTCAAGGTATTCAGGGAGTACAAGGTATTCAGGGTACTGGTGCAGTCGGTGGTGTAGTTACAGGTAGTATTGTATGGTATGCTGGAGATAAAGGAAGTGGAAGTTATCCAACTCCTCCTTCAGGGTTCTTATACTGCGATGGTTCTTCATATGGTAATGTAAGTAATAATCCAGGATCTGGACAATATCAAGATTTATATAATGCTATTGGATATCAGTATGGAGGATCTGGACAGAATTTCAATGTTCCTGATCTTCGTGGAGAATTTATTAGAGGATATGATGACAGTAGAGGTGTAGATAGTGGTAGAACATTTGCATCAAATCAAACCGATCAATTCCAAACTCACACTCATGACATACCAATTCATGCTGTTGGAAATAGCGACTGGAGTGGTGGTGCTAATGATAGACCAGCTGCAGATGATGGCAGTTTCATTAGAAATGTTGAAGGTGGTTCGCCAAACGCTACGAATGGTGGAAACAATGGTAGTGATACCAGACCACGAAATATTAATTTCTTGCCTATAATAAAAACATAAATAGGTGTAATCAAACTTCTAGATAATTGTTATAAAAGGATATGGCAACCGTAACCTGTAAAACTTATGATGGTGTAGAACGCACTATTACCGTAGATGCTGAAAACACTTGCCCACTGTATAGTTACGGTGAGACTAATAAAGAGTATCTTGGGTCATTTGAGAAAGCATCTGCTCCAAATAATCCTACGTATTATAATGCACCTGCATTGGCCACTCCAGTTGCTCCACCTGAAGCAGAACTTGGAAAAGTTAGAGTATTTGATGAAGGTGCTCAAACGTGGAGTCAAATTAAAGATTGGAGTGGAAATTACTATTCTGTCGATGCTGCAACAATAGGATCAGTTGTAGTTGTTACAAGTCCATGGGGACCAGTTCCTGCAGGAGTAACTACATTTAGTCCACCTGTAGTATTACGTCAAACTGCGTTGGCATGGGATACTGCATCTGGAGGTGCTGATGCAGGAATAGGAGTTACTAATGCATGGAGTATTGTTTCCACTGCATCTACTCTAACTGCAGCACAAAAACTTGAGAATGTTGGTCTTACAACCGCAGAATTAAAAACTCTCTTAGGGTTGTAACTTCTATTGACATGAATCTGATAGTACTATATAATATTAGTACTTTGTAAGTTAGGGATGATTGATCCTAGTGAATTCGTTGATCGTGTGATCATAGACCTTTGTGCCAAATCATTTTTATTGGTTGGTAGTGAGGAAGATGAAAAATTAATAGAATGCGATACTACGGATGAATTTATGAATGTACTTAGAGTCTGCAATGAACATTTGAAGGCAGACCAAATTGAATACGCAGATTTATCACTTAAGTAACCAAAATGGACATTATTACATCTGAAGAGTTTCAGAAAAACAAGTATGAAATGATCAGCAGAGCGAAAGATGGGGAACTTATTGGTATTGTAGATGCTGATGGAAAAGCATCCATATTAAAAAAACAAGCCGAAACCGAAGAAGAGTGGTTTGAAATGCAAACACATTCAGACCTTTAAAAGTGGTTTGGTACTATATTATGAAAGTAGGGTAACTCCTACTACCATAAATAAAACATAGAAATCTCATGGTCTTGTACGACAATGCCGCTTAATAAATTAGATAATTTTATCAAGAATACCGACGGAAGGACTCTTTATGTCAATCCAAATGATCTTGAATCTACAGATAGTATTGAAAACCAAGGTAATTCTCTTGCTAAACCTTTTAAAACGATTCAAAGGGCATTAATAGAGTCTGCTAGATTTTCATATCTTAAAGGAAATAATAACGATAAAATAGAACAAACTACAATCTTGCTTTTTCCAGGAGAGCATTTTGTAGATAATAGACCTGGTTTTGCCATCTTTAATGATGCAAGTTTAGGTGTAAGGGTTACTTCTCCCTCTGGTACAAGCTCTCCACCTTCTGAAGAAATTGCTTTAAATTTAGATTCAAACTTTGATTTGAATCAGGTAGAAAACCAATTATATAAGTTTAATAGTGTTTATGGTGGTATAGTTGTTCCTCGTGGTACATCACTTGTTGGATTAGATTTAAGAAAGACAAAGATAAGACCAAAATATATTCCAAACCCAACAGATACAGATGTTGCAGGATCTTCTATATTCAGAATTACTGGTACATCTTATTTCTGGCAGTTCTCAATCTTTGATGGTAATGAATTAGAGACTGTATATACTGACCCAGTAGATTTCTCAACAACTAATCGTTCAAAACCAACTTTCTCTCACCATAAATTAACTTGTTTTGAATATGCTGATGGTGTAAACAATGTTTCTGGTTATGATATAAGTGACCTTGACATGTATTATAGTAAACTGTCAAATGCGTTCAGTTCTATAAGAAATATTCCAGAGAAATATCCTGATGATCCAGATGCATTCGCAAAACAGAGACCAGAGTGGGAAATTGTAGGTGCATTTGCTGCAGATCCATTAACAATTGCAAGAATTGAATCTGGTAGTGGTGGAACAGCAGGACCAGTTATTACAGTTACTACTGTATTGGATCATGGTTTTAATGAAGGAACGCCAATTAAAATTGATGGTGTTGGTGTACCTGATAACGTAAATGATTATAATATATCAACTACGGTACAAAGTATAATTAATAGTAAAACATTTACATATCTTTTACCATATGTTCAACCAAACTTACTAACTGTACCTGATGTTAGTGGTGCAGTAGTAACAATTGAAACTGATACTGTTTCTGGTGCTTCTCCTTATATCTTTAACATATCATTGAGATCTGTATTTGGTATGAATGGTATGCATGCAGATGGAGCAAAATCATCTGGTTTCCGTTCAATGGTTGTTGCCCAGTTTACTGGTATATCACTACAAAAGGATGATCGTGCATTTGCAAAATATAATGAAGCAACAAGAAGTTATGAAGGAAGATCTATAAGTAAGAAGACAGGAGCAGAATTATCTTCTGGTTCATCTTCATTAGATAACGCAAAGGTATATCATTTAGATTCTGAAGCTGTTTATCGTAGTGGGTGGGATACTACTCATATTAAGATAACTAATGATGCTGTTATGCAGATTGTATCTGTATTTGCTATTGGTTATAATAAGCATTTTGAGACTGCTAGTGGTGGTGATGCTTCTATTACTAACTCAAACTCTAACTTTGGACAGTTCTCTCTTGCTTCAGATGGATTTAGAAAAGCTGCGTTTGATAAAGACAATAAATCTTACATAACATCTATTATAACTCCAAGATCAATAGATGAATCAGAAACGAATGTTGATTGGCAATCTTTAGATGTTGGTCTTACTACATCAGTTGGTATTTCAAGTCAATTATATCTTTATGGGTTTAATAATTTTGATGATGCTCCTCCAGTCTTAACACAAGGTTATAGAATTGGTGCAAAAAGAGATGATGTTATTTCTGTAGATTTAGGTGTTGGTATTGGTACCTTCACTTCTAATATCTGCATGGTAGATAATAATGTTAGTGGTGGAACAACTTCTCTTGGAGTTAATATAGCATACAAAGAGTTTCCTGTAACTTCTGGACCTAGTGATAATATATTTACTATAGGAACACATAATCTTCTAACTGGAGAAAGTGTTGTTATTACTAGTAGTAATGGAGATCTTCCAGAAAATATAGTTTCCCATAGACTTTATTATGTTATTAAGGAAAGTTCTACTACAATTAAATTAGCATCTTCTAAAGCATCTGCGGATAGTGATTCACCAGTTACAGTATATGGTGGAAATGATTTAACAATAACCAGTAGAGTTTCTGATAAGAGTTCAGGAGATGTAGGACATCCAGTTCAGTGGGATGCTGATGCAAGTAACTGGTATCTTCACAGTACACACGGCAATAGCATTTATAGTGCATTAAACACTAATGGAGTTTCTGCTCTTACACAAAAAACTGATAATACTTTTATTGTAAGAACGGACGATTCAAGAAGTTTAGATGAAAAATTATATAAAGTTAGAATAGTTGTTCCAAAAGATGCTGAAAATGCTAAACAACCTGCTGAAACCTTTATTATTCAGGAATCAAGTTCTACTGGATTTAGAAATGATGCTGACTCATCAAGGGTAAGTATTGGTGCTACAGATCATGATTTTGCTAGAAACTCAAGATTTATTAGTACATGTATATCAGGTAGTGCAGGTGTTGTAACTGTAACTTCAGAAGTTCCACATGAATTAAACACAGGTAATTTAGTTAACATTGTAAATGTAAGAAGTACAACAAATACTGGTGGATTAAGTAATCTTGGATATAATGGAAGGTTTGCAGTAACTGGTATTGTAAATGATCATGAATTTACATATTCAAGTACAGATGTTGATAGCACTGTACATACACCAGGTGTATTTAATAGCGATACTTCAGTAAGAAATTTAAATCTACCAAGATTCCAAAAGAATGATACTAATAAAAATTATTATGTATATCGTTCAGAAATAATTTCAGATTATATTAAAGATGTACAAGATGGTGTGTATCATGGTTATGTTTTAAATGCTAATAATGCATTACCTGTAGAATTTAATAACTTTAAATATAGTCAAAATGTTACTAACCTTTATCCAGAGTTAGATAAGGATAATGTAAATGATAATCCTGGTCCAATAAAGTCCTTTGCAAAAAGATCTCCAATTGGAGAAGTTGTATCTAACGATCTTACCAAGAGTGTAACAAGAGAAACTTTAGATTCATTTGTAGAAGATTTTGGTATTGGTAAAAAAATAACTGGTGTAACAACAGTCTTCACTAGTGTAAATGCGGGAGTTGCAACTGTTACTCTTGATAGAGAACATGGATTCTCAGGTGTAACTACTTACAGTTCATTTGCAGGTGGTAGTGGATATAATGAAGGAACGCACTATAATGTTAAACTACTTAATGATGGAACTACAACGTGGGATGGTGCAACTGCTAAAGTAGTAGTTGGAACAGGTGGAACTATAACAGATGTAAGTTTCATCTCTAGAGGATCTGGATATACTGATGCTGAACAATTAGACTTTGATACCTCAGTTTTAGGTTCTGGTACAGGTGCAGGAGTTACAATATCTTCTTCTGGTATCTCTACAAATATAGGAGATGCAATTCAGATAACAGGAATAGGAACTACTGGAGGGGGATATTATAAGATTGCTTCAATACCTTCTAAAAATCAAGTTTCAATTGCTATAACTGCAGGAGATACAGAGATCCATTCAGGGCAGTATCTAGTAAATCTAGGACCTTCTGTTCATGTAACTTCAGTTGCAGGACCAGTATTAGGTATTACAACCTTTACTAGTTCCTTTGCACATGGTTTAACTGCAGGTTCTAAAGTTGAGTTTAAAGATTCAAGTAATAATAAGTTAGGAGTCTTTGTTATTAATGAGAAGGTTGGTGTTACTACATTCACAGTTAAAACATCTGATACCTTATCATCTACTTCATACTTAGTACCTCATGGTTTTGATTCAAATAATGCTGCTTCGGATGCTGTAACAGAGAATTTAGCAACAAGAGGTGTATCATCTTACGACAATGATAAGTTATTCCTTCATGTACCAATTTCAGATGGAAATACTATTGCTGTTACCGATTCTTCTCTTTGTGGTATTGCAACTCTAAATCAATTCCCTGTTGGATCATACGTTCAGATTGATAATGAAATAATGAGGATTTCTAATTCCTCATTTAGTGGAACTAATAGTAATGAATTGAACGTTATTCGTGGTGTGTTTGGAACTCCAAAAGAATCTCATGCTACAGGATCAATTGGTAGAAAAATAAAACCAAAAGCAATTGAATTAAGACGACCATCTATTATTCGTGCTTCTGGACATACATTTGAATATCTTGGTTTTGGTCCAGGTAACTATTCTACTGGTTTACCTCAAGTACAGGTAAGAACTTTAACAGATAAAGAGTCCTTCTTAGCACAGTCTCAGAAGAAAGCTGCTGGTGTTGTTGTTTATACTGGTATGAACAGCGAAGGAGACTTCTTTATTGGTAATAAGAAATCCAGTTCTGCAACTGGACAAGAGAGAACATTTGATGTTCCATCTCCTACTGTAACAGGACAGGAAGTTGGTAGATTAAGTGTTGTATTTGATGAAGTTTTAATCAAAGAAAGATTAAGAGTTGAAGGTGGTAAGTCTGGAACAGTACTATCTCAGTTTGATGGTCCTGTAACATTTAACAAGGAAGTTAGACTTAGAAATACAGGAACAATTACTGGAGTTTTAAAATTAGATGATGTAACTCAATCAACAAGTAGAACCACAGGTGCTCTTGTTATTGCAGGTGGTATGGGTATTTCTGGTAAAGCAACATTTGGTGATGAAATCATTGTTGATACAGGAATTATTCCCGATGTTGATAAAGGAGCATACATTGGTAAATCTGATCAAGCATTTGAAGAAGCATACATTGATGGAATTAGACTTGGTGTTGGTGGTACTACAACTATTGATACTAGAGGTGGAGATCTTGTTGTAAGTGCTGCAATTGGAAGTAGTGTTTCTATAAGCACTGTTACCACTATGACATCAGACTTGAATGTAGAAGGAGATATCACTGCATTCTATACTTCTGACCGTAGATTGAAAGATAACATTGCTCCTATTGATGATCCTCTTGCTAAAGTTATATCAATCAGTGGTAATACCTATGATTGGAATGATAAGTCTGGAAAGACAGGTAAAGATGTTGGTGTGATTGCACAGGAACTTGAAGGAGTTTTACCAGAAGCAGTTACAACACGCAAGAGTGGATATCTTGCTGTTGATTATGATAAAGTTGTTCCCCTACTTGTGGAAGCAATTAAAGAACTCAACGCGAAAGTTGATTCATTAGAACAAAGACTAAATAACTAAAAAGTATAGAGATGCCTAATTATAAGAAGTCGTTTAATTTTCGTAATGGTGTCCAAGTTGATGACGACAATTTTATCGTAAACCCCAATGGTCTGGTTGGAATCGGTACATCGGTTCCAACAGAGTTTTTAGATGTTAGGGGAACTGCGAAAGTTGTCGGGATAGCAACGATAAAAAATGCATTTATTCAGGAAGGTGCTATAGTTTCGGGAGTAGCGACTATAGGACAGATTGAGGTTGGTATAACATCTATACTCTCATCAGGTATTATTACTGCAACTTCTACATCAGGAGTTGTTACTTACTATGGAGATGGTGTTAACTTATTAAACTTACCGACATCTCAATGGATTGATGTAAATCCTGGTTTAGGTTTTTCAAGTATATACGCAGCAGGATATGTTGGTATAGCAACTGAACTTCCATACAATGCTCTTCAAATTGGTGGAACTGCAGATGATTTGGATTCTCCAGGTGTTGGAATAAATTCAACAGGAGATATTAAGGCAACAGGTATAATAACAACAAGACAACTTTCATTTGAAGGTCCTGAAGCAAGAATAACAGGTGTTACATCAATTATTGATAGCACAACATTACCTTTATTAACAGTAAGTCAACTTCAATCTGGGGTTGATGCACTAAAAGTTGATGGAAGTATTGATGCCAATGGTAGAATTGTTGGTGCAGCAGTAAGTAATGTAATTCCATTCTTATATTCAACTTATGCGGATTTACCATCTGCAACAACATATCATGGTGCGTTTGCTCATGTTCATGAAAGTGGAAAAGCAGTATATGCACATGATGGAAACTGGGTAGAATTAGTTAATAAAGAAACAACTGGAACTGTTGGAACAGGAACAGAAGCATTTAGTCTTGGATCTGGTAGTGCAATTATTTTAAATGCGTCTGAAATAAAATCAGGTTTCTCAACAATAGGGGTAAGTACAGTAACTGATATACTTCATGTTGGTACTGGTGGAACTATCCTTGCAAACAATGGACAATTTATTGGTATAGGAACAGTTATTCCTACCTCTGATCTTCAGATTCGCAAACCAAGTGGTGTTGCAAAAATAGAAGTAGTTTCTGATAAAGACAGTGCTGTAATTTCTGTTGGACAATCAGTAGGTGTTGGTGCTAGTTCTGCAGCATTTAAGTTTGGTGTTGCTGATAAAACACTTGATATAGTTAATAATGATACAGGAAACTTTAACTTAGTTCTTCATGGAGGTCCTGCAGGATTATCAACAGGTAACTTCAACTTTGTTGATGGTCAATCAAATGGCGACCTGATGACCTTAACTTATGAAGGTGATTTAGGTATAGGTGTTGCGATTCCAGAGCATAAGTTACATGTGGTTGGTACATCAACTGTTACAGGTAACTCATCTATTGGTGGAAACCTTACGGTAGCTGGATCACTTAATGCGGGAACATGGAATTTACCAAATGTCATTCCTTCTAAGATCAATAACGCAGGAGTTAATACTTTCGGAAAAATATATGCAAACTCTAGTATTGGTGCAGGAACTAGTGTTGGTATAGGAACTGATGATCCAATAGTTGATCTTGATGCACAATCTAAAACAGGATTAATCGGAAGACTTGGAATCAATACAAGTAATGAGTATACAAGTAACCCTCTTAGTGGTGCTTTAGTAGTTGGTGGACAAGCAAACTTTGGTGCAGTTGGTGTAGGAACAACTTCGATAGCATACTTATACGAATCAAATACATCAGAATCTTTGGCATGTTATGAACCCGCAGGATTCTTTAATACACAGATTAGAGTTTATAATTCTGGTCTTGTATGCGATGAAAGCAGTTTAGTAGGTGTAGGTACGCATGATCCTCTTGCTGCGGTTGATTTCTCCCAAGCAGGAAGTGGTCCTGGTGTTACTTCTTCTAGAGCAATGAGAACCCCTCATGCAACAAATGCTCAAAGAACTGGTGTTACTACTCAATCTGGATCTGTAATTTATAATACAGATGCAGGAGAACATCAAGCATATTGCGATGATGAATGGGTAGGATTTGCTAATCAAACAGGAATTGTAACAGCAGCAAACGGATTTACAAGTGGAACTGGAACTCCAGTTCAAATAAGTGTAGAAGGAACTAAATTAATCTTTACAGTTGCAGGTATTGGAAGTGCAAATTTGACTTTATCTTAATTTGATTTATGAAAAAAATTATTATTATTGGGTCTGGTACATCTGGACTGATGGCTGCAGCTGTTTTTAAAAGATTTTATGCTGGTAGAGTTAAGGTAGAGGTATATTATGATAGTAAGAAAAAAAATATAAGTGTTGGAGAAAGCACAACACCTGCATTTGGAGATTTTCTTAGAAGATATTTAAAAGTAGAGATTGGAGATTTTATTAAGGATACTGGAAGTACGGTAAAGTTAGGAATAAATTTTAAGAATTGGACAAAAAATAAAGAATATTTTCATGGATTTGGTAAATGTAAGGTAGATGGAATAGGAGGAGATTATCCAGAATCTTTATATTCAATTCCAAATGGAACTTATAATGGGGGAATATTATATAATGAAGCAACAACGACAGTTCCCAGTCATGATTTTTATTATGAACATGCTTTTCATATAGATACGCAAATTGCCTCACAATATATTTTAGATGATATTGAAGAAGAAATAGATCTTATTGATGATGTAGTAGAGAAAGTAAATTCAGATGGAAAAAGTATACAGAGTATTGTATTTAAAGATAGGGGAGAAGTAACTGCTGATTTTTATGTGGATGCTTCTGGATTTAATAGTGTTTTATTTAAACATTTAAACCCTGAGTGGGTTGATATTGCAAGTTATCTGCCATTAGATAGAGCAATTCCACAACAGATACCTCATAATCTTAGAGAGATACCCTCATATACACAGGCAGAGGCAACAAATGATGGGTGGATATGGCAGATTCCACTAAAGAAAAGATATGGAACTGGATACATATATTCATCTAAATTTACTTCAGATGAAGAGGCAAAAAATAATTATAATGAATGGTTGAAAAAGAATCATGGTGTTGAATTAAACGATGATCCTAGAGTAATTCATTACAAACCAGGATATTATAAGAAAAATTGGATAGGAAATTGTTTATCTGTTGGTCTTGCAAGTGGGTTTATTGAACCATTAGAATCTACAGGACTTCATATAGTTTATAATCAATTGCAATTTTTTGTACAAAATAACACTACTCTTAAGTTTTTAGATTTTGATAGGATTAATTATAATGATTTTAATCAGAAAAGTTACTTAGACGTATTTAATTTTATTTGTTTACATTATGCTACAAATAGGATAGATTCTCCTTTCTGGAAATATATGACTGCTAATAAAACAGATTGGATGAAAGCATATGAAGAAAAATGTTCTATTGAATTTATACCATCTGGGATTATGAGTGAGGATTCTATATGGCATATTGATAGTTACATACAAGTTAGTAATGGTCTAGAAATGATACATGTTGATTCAGTTAATGAATTTATAAAAGATCTACCTAGATCAAAAAGGATATTAGAGGAATGTAAAGAATCCCATGAATTACAGGAACGTACAAAGAGTAAAGGTAGGTCTGTTCCTCATAGATCTGTTTTAAATGGTTCAGTCATAATCAAAAAATAAATATAAATAATAAAAAAGATCGTATATAATGTCTGTATCAGTATCAAAAGCAGGACCATTTTTTACTTCAGGACCCATAACTTTTAGCGAGTTGAGGAGAACTTTTAGAGCACAATCTCGCAAAACTACTTCTGGTGGATCTGAATCATTTGCTTCTGATATTGCTCCAATTAGTATGTCGGAGTTAAAAAGAGATACAAATCCTACGAGTGCAAATCCAATAGTTCCAGATTCTACAGAAAATTCTGCAATAGGTTCTGTTAGTGATGTTGCTTTGGGGCAATTTAGAAATAGTATAAAATTTTATTATATTACACAGACTGGATCTGATATCTATTTTGATGTTGATGCTTTAAATTGGAATACCAATTTGGGGAAAACTATACCTAAAACTATGTTTATAGAAGGTAATATAGGATCTGATAATGCACTTACTCCTGCAGCTTCATTTGAGGAGTCTCCAGCATATAACGTTTTATTTGAAGTTATTGGTACAATTAAGGGTGGACCTGGATTGGGTGGTGGAAAACCTGGTAACGTTTCAATTAGTGGACAAACTGGTGGAACTGCACTCTCTATTATTTCAACTGGTGGAGAAGGTTTAGTTGTAAATGTAAACTCTTCTGCAAGAATTTATGGTGGAGGAGGTGGAGGAGAGAAAGGAAAGACTGGAGATCAAGGTGATGCTGGATTATGCCAAGATTATCAGACTGTTCAAAACTGTAATAGTTGTCCTAGTTGCCCAGAGGGGTGGACATCAACAAGTGGATGTTATTCAGGAGGTGGATGTTCTAGAAGAAGACGTTGTAACTGGTGGGGAAGTTGTTGGTTTGAAACAAATGGTTGGTGGAGATATGATGACTGCCTTAATGAATACACTGTAGCAGGTGGACTTGGTGGAGAAGGCGGCGATGGTGGTATTGGAAGAGGACATGGAAATGAATCTGGTGCACTACAAGGAGATGTTGGTGCGGATCCTGATCCTGATAATGGTTGTAATTCTTCTCAAGGGCAACCAGGAGAAACAGGTGGAGCAGGTGGAGAGTGGGCATTAGCAGGTGGAAACACTAATAATACTGGAGACGGTGGTACTTCAGGAAGAGCAATTGCAGGAACAAGTTATACTGTAATTGGATCTATTAGTTCTACTACAATTAAGGGAGATTATCCTGCAAGTTGACAATATATAATAATATGATATATTAAGATGTATGGAAAAGGAAGAACCATCTTTCATTGAGAAAACAAAGAATTTTGCCAATTTTTCTTGGGACATCATAAACTATCTTAATAAGAACGGAGCTGGTTCTTTAATGGTATCTGATGAAACCTATAATGTTAGGCATGAGATTTGTAAATCATGTGAAATGTGGATAAAGAAGAAAGATATGTGTGCAGAGTGTGGATGTTTTATACCTGCTAAAGCTAAAGTTGTATTAGAGTCTTGTCCATTAGATAAATGGTCTCAAGATAAAGATGGGTGGGAAGACGCACTTAAAAGACTTTCTGCTAAGATAGACGAAGACAGTTAAAATACTGGCACATTAGTTTGCAAAATGGTGTTGCGTTTGCTATAATAAGTATAACGAAACAGATTCAATGCAATTACGTCCCCATCAAATTGATTCTTTAGTTGCTATGCAGTCTAACACAAAGGGGCAGCTCATAATTCCTACAGGTGGTGGGAAGACCATGTGCATGATAGAGGATGCAATATATCAGTTCAAGAGTGCTCCTAAAACTATTGTAGTAGTTGCACCTCGTATATTACTTGCAAAGCAGTTATGCTCAGAATTTCGGGAAATGATTGATATTCATCCTGATGATGTAATGCACGTTCATAGTGGAGATCTAACTGGTAAGAGTCTATATTTCTGCAGTACTCAAGTAAATGATATCAAGTTATTTTATTTTGCAAAGAAGAGCAAGAACACTATTATATTCACTACATATCATTCATTACATAAGATTGTGCGGAGTGGTATTGATGTAGACACAATTTATTTTGATGAAGCACACAATGGAGTTCAGAAGAATTTTGTTGAAGCAGTAGAATACTTTTCAATGTATTCTGCAAGAGCATACTTCTTTACTGCTACACCAAAGCATTCTCTTACACCTCTTAAAGTTGGTATGAATGATGCTGATATCTTTGGTAATGTTATTTGCCAAGTACCTGCACCTAAATTGGTAGAGGAAGGACACATCTTACCACCAAAGGTTGCAGTATACAAGACAAGAATATTAGATAAGGATGAGTTAGTTGTAGATGCTGATTGCGATCAAATGATCAGTGCTCTTGATAACATTCAGAAGGACAAAGTATTAATATGTGCTAAGTCTACAAAGCAGATTACTAATTTAGTATCACAGACTGATTTCTGTGTTCAGTTGAGAGAACGTGGTTATAATTGGATGTTTATTACTTCTAAGACAGGTGCTTTTATCAATGGTCAGAAGGTTAGTAGAGAGGAGTTCTTCAATACACTTAACGAATGGGGTGTAGATGGTACAAAGTTTGTTGTATTGCATCACAGCATCCTCTCAGAGGGTATCAATGTAAAAGGTCTTGAGGCAGTCTTGTTTATGAGATCTATGGACTACATTGGTATCAGTCAAACTATTGGTAGAGTAATTCGTAAGGGTGCAGAGAACAAGGTTTATGGTCTTGTATGTGTTCCAGTTTACTCTAAAGTTGGTATTTCAACTGCAAGGAAGGTCGAAGCAGTTGTGGATACTGTATTCAACAAAGGACAAGCAGCTACCTCAGTTATCAGATCATGAAAACAGACACACTATTAAGGATATACAAGGCGGTTACTAAGCATAAAAATATGCTAAAATATCCACCAGTTCGTAAAAATTACAACGTACACTTATACGGATGAAATATTGTATTGACATTGATGGTACTATCTGTACTCCAACAATAGGCAGAGACTATCACAAAGCAGAACCTTGGCAAGATAGAATCAAGGTATTAAATAAACTTTATGATGAAGGTCATTATATTATCTACTTCACTGCAAGAGCAATGGGTAGATTTTCTGATCAAACTCATTTTGATGCTGCAATATTAGCAAAAGAAGTTTTATTTGAACTTACTGAAAAACAATTAAATGATTGGGGTGTTAAGTACCATGAGTTGATCATGGGTAAACCTCATGCCGATTATTTTATTGATGATAAAGGTTGGCATTCTGACCTATTTTTTAACGATAAGAAATGACAGGATTAGAAACAATTCAAGAAACCTATGACATTGAGACTCTAAGAGAAATCGTAGAGCATGGATGTGTATCAGGTGTGGCACACGATCACATCTATTACTCTGATACTATTAAATTCTTCGATGAGTATGAAGATGAGATGATTGAATATATCTCTGATACTCTTGGTGGTGAATTCAATGAAGAGTTGTGGACAAATAACCCATGTAATATTACAGGGTATAAGAATGACACAACTTGGACATATATTGAACTTGTAGCATCACAATTAGTGGATGAATATGAGGATCAAGGATGAAAGATTTAGTCTTATTTGGTGACTGCAAACAAA
>Ga0098040_1000531_pt1 | contig 17529 bp, 17 predicted proteins | sample 7_EtaG_FD_75065 | JGI IMG/M metagenome (GOLD analysis project Ga0098040, IMG submission 75065) | Marine viral communities from the Subarctic Pacific Ocean - 7_ETSP_OMZ_AT15161 metaG | ecosystem: Environmental > Aquatic > Marine > Oceanic | place: Pacific Ocean | collected 2015-01-08
ATCTGGACTTTCTGTTAATGCTCTGATTGTATTTTGTAAATGTCTTTCATATTGTCTGGCTGCAACATTCTCAAACAGCATATCGCCAAAACCTCTACCACCAATAATTGTTTGTAATAATTTGTTTACGTTTAATACATTTTGAGCTGCTCTTGTACCTATATCTAAAGATTCATCTCTAAAAGTTTTCTCCATAGCATGTAATGGTTGTGTTGGAGAACCACCCATAGGTATGGAAAATGCATCATCCATTACGTTAATTAATTTTGTAAAACTTGCATATTCTTCAGGTGATAGCATTTCTTCCATCATTGCTTGCATCTTAGGCTGTTGAAAATTATTTTTAAATTTTGGAAGTCCTTTTTGTAATTGAGATTGTTTTGTAACATCATCTAGCATGTTTAAAATAAATTGTTTTTTTACATCTTTAAAAGCATCTGGATCAGCAGTTTGCAATAATCTTCTGGCATTTCTTAATGATCTTATTGAAACATTAGGATCAAATAAATTTTTCATGGCTGTCGCAGTTTGTTTGTCAGTCATTAGCTTGCCAAATCTACCAATCACGCCTTTTTCTATCAATTGTAAGGATGGTCTAGTTGGGTCATAAATCTTTCTAGCTTGTCTATAGATAGGTGCAGTTTCATCCATCAAGGAAGTTAAAATTTCTTTTAGATTAGAAATCTTTGCAAAATCACCGCCACCTTTTTCTTGTAAAGTTCTCAAAAAGTTTGTTATGTCTGTACTTCTTCTAGCGTGTACAGACATTAAATCATCAACTAATTCACCATCTTTATAGAAAATATCTTTAAATTTTTGTAAATTTTTTACAGTAGTTTCACTAGGAACAAATTTAGGTCCTACATCTTTACCAGCTATATGGAAATCTATCAGATCAATAAACTTTTGCATCTCATCAATCTTAATACCTTCAGGTGCTTCTTTGAGCATGTCATACAGTTTTCCACCTCTGACTTTCCTTCTTCTGGATAATTCTTCCATAACCCAATTTCCAGCTTCTTTAATTCTTGTATTGATGTCACCAACAGTTTTGCCAGAGCCAATCTGGTCTGCAAAAACTTCTATTGCTTCTTTTGCTTGTGAGGCTTGACTTTCATAAAATTTAGTAATTGCTCTTGTGTCTGGTTGTCTAGTAATAAAATATTGTATATCTCTAGCTCTGGAACCAGCTTTGGTTGCTTGAGCTGGTGTCAAATCAATACCAAATTCTTTAGCTGTAGCAATTTTTTTCTGGACACTTGCATCTTTACCTAAGTTAATAATAGCTTGCAAGGCATCTTCTTTACCTCTAAATTTATATGCCAGTTTAGTTAATCCAACTGTGCCAGTACCAAAAGGCAATAAAGACCAAGTTGATGATTCTAATAAATCATAATAAGCTGCTTCTAATTCTTCTGGTTTTTCACTATAAAAACCATTAATTAGTGCTTCTCTACCATATCTTGCTCCACCACCATACAGCATGTTACCACCAAAACCACCAACAGCTGTAGAGCCAAGCACAACAAACGCTTTAGCTATTGGACTTGGAACATTTTTAGCTAATCTCATGCCAGTCTTGAAGCCTTTTTGCGCTCCAGCCATACCACCAGCAACATCAGCAACAAAAGTGCCAGCTGGTGCAATGTTAGGAACAAATTTATCTCCCCACCAACCTACAGTTTCATTGTCAGGAAACTCTTTAGAATAGGATTTGCCATCGAAAACATTTTTACCATTAGAGTCCTCATAATAAAGAGTGCCATCACGATTAGTATATTTTAAAGCAGCAAATTTATCGTTGGGAAAACGCTGTGATGCCAAATATTCAATCTCAGTGTCATCATCAAAAAACAAGTTAGCTCTAGTTTTCCTCAGCGTGTAATCATCAGTAGCTTGGTCATAAATACGTTGATTATTTCTGATGCGATTTATCTCATCATCTACCTTATTTACATCGCTCATTGCCCACTAATTTCCTGTATCAAATTATCAATCTCATTGAGTTTTTGTATTCTTTCTTCTTCAGTTAAACCAGCATATTTGCCTGTACCACTTTCAACTTGCTCTCTTAAAGTTAGCGCATTTCGCAACTGTGGAGATTGATTTGTTGAATAAGAAGATTCAATTATTTTATCTTGACCTTCACGATATTTTTTTTGATATTTATTTTCATCAAAACCTTCAGCATAACCTACTCTGTTTTTAACAATATTTTTCAATTCTTCTGTTTCCTTTTCAGTAAATATCAAATTTTCTCTAGATTTGTCATCAGTTATAAAAGAACCTGTTTCTTCGTCAAAATAAGTTCTGTCATACCAATCACCTTCAAATAAATCTAACTGCCTTTTTACTTGTGATGCTGTCAATTCGCCATCGAGTTCTTGTTCTTCTAATTCATTAGCTTTGTCTGCATATGCCCTAGCATAATCAACATCCCTTTGAGCTATTCTTTTGAGGTAATTAGCTTGCTTAATAAAGCCATTGTAGTTTGATCCAAGACCCGGTGATGCTTGTATAAATAATTCCATTTCCCTGTTTGATATAGCACCCTTTGTTCTGCTTACTATATCCATGGTAAATCCCATAGATATTTGATTTAGCAATATTTGATCGCCAATAACTTCTGAATCTTTTTTTCCGAGAGCATCAATTAATTTTCTAGGGTACATTGTTAAACTTTCAACAGCACCAAAATTATCTACTCCCAATCTTGTTGCAATCGCTAATGCTTCATCGACATTGGCTATGGAAGAAATACCAGCTTTCCTTTTAGCAAATATTTCTTCTTCCATTTTATATTGTGCATCTATAGCCTTTTCATCTCTTTTTGATACTTGACCTGTAATTAAATTGACTTCACTGCTAGGTGTTTTAACTTCTATCGCACCTTTGTTCTGTATAAGGTCATCAATAATATCGTCATTAGCATAATTATCTCGAACTGTTTGTTTATGAACTACGCCATCTTTGTCAGTGTATTCAAAAGTAAGTAAATCACCACGTTTGTTTTTATAATCTATATTTTTTAATTCTATTTGTCTTAAATAGTCCAATGCACCTTTTTCATCTTGCATTGCCATTTGAGCTGCTTGCATACCAACTTGTTGTCGCATTTTTCTATCTTCAGCTTCAGCATTACGCATTCTTTCTGAAGCTCTATTAAAACCAACGCCTAATCCAGTAAAAGCTGATGCACCACCTGTATTGGGCGTAGATAACAAACCAGCACCTAACTCTGATGCAAAGTCATATATATTCATCCTTGCTGTTGGTTCAGCAAATTCGCCCAATCTAGTTTTGTATTTTTCAACATTAGAAGGGTAATCCATTTGTTTTGCTTCTCTTTGTATCATTAGCAATCTCGCTAATTCATCTGCATGAGCTTGTGTAAATGTTGGTGATCCAGCATTTACTGTAACATCTCCACCCGGTGCGAAAGCATCAATTTGAGAAGGAATTTGTGGTCTGCCAATAGCCATTTTATGTTGTTCTTGGATTTAAGAAAGAGCCAATACCACCTAATGCGCTTAATCCAACACCCAAGCCTGTCTGTAATGCACTTGGTTGTGGTGCAAACTGCGTACTTGTTTGGAATTGACCAGCTGGAGCCATGCTTATAAATGGTGCTAATGCTTGGTATTGAGCCAATGGTGCTTGTTGCGCTTGTAACACATTAGCTCTCTGAGCTTCCGCTTGTTGTTGTGCTAACACTTGTTGCATTACACCAGAACCTAATAATTGGTTAATATCAAATGCGCCAGCTTGTTGTTGCATTCCACCTAAGCCAGCTAAACCTGAGCCAAAGCCAGTATATGCACCACCTAATGTTTGATCTGCACCAAATCTATTGGCAGCAAATCCACCCAAGCCAGAAGCAGCTTGCCTTCTTGCTTGTTGTTGTCTTTCAAACTCAGACATACCAAATTGTCTAGCTCTATCAAGACCACCGCTTCTTATGCCAGCTATGGCTTCCATCAAACCGCGTTCTCTACCAGCTGCTCTTTCACCAGCAAACTTACCAGCTCTTTCACCAAAAGCTGATAAACCACCGCTTCCTATTGCTCTAGCTGTATCTGAAATATCTTGTTGTGCGCCATATTTTCTAATATCTTCTATGCTTTGTTGAACTACTTTATCTTCAAATGGGTCAAAGTATTTTTGAGTCATACTTGGGTCATAAGCACCAGTTGTTTGTCTTAGCAAATCTTCTGATTCACCTAAACGATTAAAGAATCCACTTCTACCACCTTCTAATGCGCCTAATCCAGACCTAAATGCTTCCTCTGCGCCTGTCAAATATCTATCTTGTATTCCAGCTTGCTCTCTAGCCATTTGCATGGCTTGTAGTTGGTCTGGAGTAAAGCCAGCAACAGTTTGGTCAACAACTCTTGGTGTACCATCTGGATTAAAGAAAGTGCTTTCAGCTGCTTGCATAGCACCGGGGATAAATCCACCTTTGCCATCTAAACCAAACAACATTTGTTTTGTAGTTGCATCTAAGCCAGTTTCAACTCTGTTAATTCCACTAATGTAGTTTGGATCAGCTACATTACCAGCACCAGTGTAAGGTGCTAACTGCGTAGTAGGTGGTGCTACTGCTGTTGGTACTGGAGCTGTTGGTACTGTAGGTACTGTAGGAGCAGCTGTTGGTACTGTAGGTACTGGAGCTGTTGGTACTGGAGCTGTTGGTACTGTAGGTACTGGAGCTGGAACTGAAGTCCTTGGTGAAGGACTAAATGGAGTCACTCTAACTGGAGCAGCTGTAACACCAGCTAGGTTTTGATTATATGCATCTATTGCTGGAACACCTGTCAAAGAAGGCACACTCATTGGCTTTCTTTGTGGAAAGTAATTCATCATAGTGGTATCTACATCACCACCAGCATCATATTTTTTAGGTCTGCCAACCTGACTACCATATGTACCGATACCTTGTGGCATTATGTTCTCCTATGCTGGCATAGCTTGACCAGCAAATGCTTCCATCATTTGATACATCAAGTTAGTGCCACGTTCTCTGTCCTCATCTAAAGATGGCACTAAACTTATAATACCACCCTCACCTGTTTCCATTTCATACTTACCAGCACCTCTTACAGCTTGACCTGTCATTACAAATTCGCCATCTGATAACATGGCTGGAATTTCATCACTGATTTCAGTGCCTTCACCATTGATACCACCATTCATTCTTTCAAATTCTTCCATTGAAACATCGCCACCATCTGCATATGCCATGACAGGTCCACCATATCTAGCTTGCATTGGCTGTACCATTGGTTGTCCACCGCTTAATGTTGGAAAAGTGCCAGCTGGCAATAAACCAAACTCAACAGGATTAGGTGCTTGTTGACCCATCCTTCTAGCAAGTTCAGCTTCTATGTTGTATCTGCCTGTCGCATCCATACTGGTAAATGGTGTCATTTGCACACCTTTATCTTTCTTAGCTTCATCATAAGCCAGTTTGCCTAATGTTCCAGCTAAACCGCCAGCTAAGGTTAATCCAGCTAAACCGCCCATACCGCCTGATCCACCTGATCCACCTAACAAATTACTTAAAAATGAACCTTTAGCTGCTGCTGTTCCTGTTCCTGTTCCTGTTCCTGTTCCTGTGGACTTAAACTGACCAGATGCTTGTTGTACTAAATTACCAGATTGGTCAACTAAACCAGCTCCTTGCATTTGTTCTTTACTGTAAACATTACCTTGTTGATCTACAAAATTTCCAGCATCTACTCCTGTGCCAGCTTCCAGACCGCCAGCCATTCCTTCTGTTCCAAATAGACTGCCCTGTAATCCTTTGGTTAAAGATTGTATGCCAGAACCAGACCTAGCCATTAATTGAGTTGGATCAGTAATTCCTTTTGGCAACGCTTCTCCTGTAATTTTATTTACCCAATTTCCACTACCAACACCGCCAGCTTCAATATAATCATCTGGATTTCTTGACTTAAATAAATTACCAATACTTCCCATTGGGTTTTGTACTAAGCTGGTTATTCCACTTCCAATTGCACCGGGTGTTTGTCTAATAGCTTCTCCTAACCCTGAGAGAAAACCGCCAGAACCGCCAGCTGCTGTTGATAAACCTTTTATGCCAGCAATAGAATCTTTGATTGATGGTCCTACAGCTAAAGGTCCAGCTACTGATAATAATGCCAATGGGTTTGCATCCCCTCTTACTACATTTCTTACTGTGTCTGCTTTAGCTATTAATGCTGCTGGACCCATCCAAGGTCCGGGTATAAATTGAGCAACCTTAGCTATTGGTGCAACCACCTTCTTCAAGAACTTACCTACTTTTTTGAAGAAACCCATTTCTTGTAACCCAGTATCTAAACTCATAATTCCTTTTGGTGAGCCAACCACTCTTGATTCTGGATCAATATTGTAATCAATAAATTTTTGTTCTAAATAAGATTCTAGCTGTGGGTCATCTCCTAAAACATCTGGTGGTATAACTGTGTCACCAGCTTCAGCATGTATTAAAGAAGTATCAACTCCGCTACCTAGACCAGCTATTTGTTGTGCTTGCTCATAATAAGGAGCTTGCGACATTTTAAGCATATTTTGGATTTGTAGTAAGGCTGACTCTCTTTCTTCAGCAGTAAATGGCGCACCACTTTCAGCTTCAGCCTGTTGCAAGAGTTGCATTTCTTCGTCAGAAGTTACTCCTGTACCAACTGCTGGTATTGTTGGCATTATAGATTTTTCTACATCAGAAATTGACCCACCTGTGAACCCAGCTATTCTTCTTTGTAATTCTTCGCTTATTGGCATATTAACTTATCGTTACAGTAACGCTCCCTACTGATGTTGTGACACCCAAACCTGATGGGTAAGTTTGATGTTCATACAAATTCCTCATAGCTGTGCCATCAAAAGCCTGATGAATCTTATTTGTAGTGTTAAATATAATACTTCCTGTTGCAAACTGCAATTGAGAAATTTCAGTAGCATTAAAACTAGGCGTTTTATCAGGGTCAATAGCACCTAAATTTATTTCTAATATTCTAACTAAACGATTAAATAGCTCTGGCGTTAGTTCAATGCCTTCTGCCAAGGGCAGTCTTGTTTCAAGTAATTTGCTCATGCACCTCGCCTACCTGATGGCTGAATATCCATTCTAGTTGCTCCCAATCGCCACTTATAATCCTTTCTATCACCATCTGAATTATCATCATCAGACTCAAATCTAAGCACAAACTGCCTTCCTCTTGCGCGAACATAACTCTGTGTAGTGCTTGAAGTTACTTGGCTTGTACTGTCAGTGCTTAAACTTTCTCCATTAAAATCTCGTTTCTTCAAAACCACATTAACAGCACCATTTGGACTTGTGCCAACATCATTAACAAATTTTATGTCAGGTATGATGCGTTTAATAAAGGCTAAGGTTTCGCCTTCGCCAAAATCAAAGTCAGCTGATTGTATATAAACATTATCCATTGGGTCTGAATCTGCATTGAATCCAGATTCATGGTCATATAAATAATAGGTGCTACTATCAACACCAGTTGCTTGTGGTGTGTTCCGCACACCAGCATCAATCCATGCATAGCGCACAAGTGACCCAATTGACCATAAACCTTCTTCATAATTATAAATAGCGTATCTGGATATTTCTTTGGTTCCATCTTCTATGGATGGATAAAAGAACCATACTTCGCCAAATTCACTATTAAGAGCTAAATGACATTTATAGGCTTGATTTATATCTAAATCTTGGAATACATACTCTTGAACTGTTGATTCCATTTTTTTAATTGCGCCATTATAAAAATAAAAACCTGTTTTAGACATGAAAAATATGCCACTAGGAGTATTTACACATGCTTTAGGACCTATTAATCCAGCACCTTCATTGATTAAATTGACAGCAAAAGTCAATGGTGGACCAATAAAATTCATGGCATATATGGCATTATCAGTCCAAATAAGTATTTCTTGTCTAGCTTTTAAGCCACCAACTATTTGTGAACCACTTGATAAGCGCAAGGAACCAGCAGTATTAGTGCTTAATGCTTCCCATTCAATCGCAGATTCTTGGTCACTAAAGGCAATTAACATTGGGTCAATTGTTCCAGTTCTTGAGCCAGATGAAACAGGATCAGCTCCTAAAACAATCATATGCCTGTCAGTTTCTGATGTAATGACCTGTAAACCTACTGTTGGAGCTAAATTTGCGCCAGATAATGCGCTTAAAGCAACAGCTCTGGTAGATAATCCATCATCTTCAGTCCAATAATATATGCCACCAGCTCTTACATTTATGGCTAAATCTTCGCCAAAATTATCATGGGTCCATATTCTGAGCTGATTAGATGCACTTAAACCTGTTGCTGAACCAAATGTACTTGCTCCCCAAGTTCCTGTACCCCAACCAGTTCCTTGCACATAGTCATCTAGTCCTACATTTATCTGATAAACACCATCAACACCAGCACCGCCATTTCCACTATCTGATGCATTGGCGGTCACTTCATCTCCATCTGTATCTTTTGCCGTGAAAGTATAGGTATTTGTGCTAGGTACAGTAGCTATCTGATATTCTTGGTCTAAAACAGTAGCAGTAATAAGACCGCCTAAACTTGCGCTACCAGAAATAGTTACAAAATCTCCAATAACTGCACCATGTGATGAATCAGTTGCTGTTATAGTGGAAGAACCATTAGTAGCAGCAAAAGTAATACCATTGGTAGTTGTAGCTCTTACAGGAGTTACATCATTGAACTCTCCACCAGCTTCAATATAATATTTAAGTGTTGTTCCAACACCAAGATAGCGTGTTCCAGCCAAAGAAATCCATTGATGTAAGGCTCTGGCTCTGCCTAATATGCTATTTGTGGTAGATTTTATCCATCCACCAATTTTTTCTACACGACTTTTGCGAAATCGAACAAGGTTGCCATCAACCCAACCACCTTCATTAGAATAGTCAGTTTCTTCTTTGTTGATCCCAGCTTTAAAATTAAATTTTGCTAATGGCATTGATAAACTCTCTTATTTGGTAAAAGTTTACCATAGACTAAGCTAATCTAATAATTGCTCCAGTAGCCGTGGCGGAAGGGAACACAACTGTAAAATCACCCGCTGTTGAAGCTTTATCCCCCCCGAAATCAACGGCACAGATTGCTTTATTTGAATTTGTAGAATTATATATCAAACATCCTCTAGCTGTTACTGTAGCTGTTCCGAATGTTAAATCTGCAAAATCACATACCGCTGTGGTTCCAGATAAGGCTGGAGTTACATTAGTTAATGCGCTACCGCCAGCTGAGTAATTAGTACCACTTACTTCTTGTGAAGTTGAATAGGCAGTTGTAGTTGCGCCCATTGTAGCAGAACTTGTGTATAGAGCTAGTTTAATAGAGTCTGCTCCATTCGTTAAATTGTGCGATTCCACAAGGACCTCTTGCTTAAACGAGCTACAGATAGTCGAGGTGATTGCCAATGTTCTTCTCCTTATTTTAACTGTTTTATAATATTAGCCATGTCTGTGTGTCCTTGACTATCAAGTAAACCTCTTATGGTTACTCTGTCTGAGTCAATCGCACTTTTGACACCATTTAATACTACAGTATAAACATGGTTTTGAAAAGCATGAGCTTGTTGTCTAATATGATCTGGTGCGTTGTCGCTTATATCACATATCTTTTTTGTTATTTGTTCTGCCCAAAATTCAGGTGGATGACCACGATTATGCGTGGTAGATACCATCACTTTGCCTAATTGTATAAAACTATCTGACATTATCCTTTATATGGTTCTGGCGGTCTGGTTTCAGTAACCAATTGCATATCATGCTCTTGGAGAACTTCTTGTATCTTATCATTAGTTGAAATAATCCAACTATCTTTATGTGGCACTGCAACTAATGGCTTTTCAAGCCTGTGATAACCATACAGTCTTTCGTCAGCTGGTACATCAGCATCTAAAACAGTTGATCTTGGTGAAACACCTACAGTTATATCATTTTCCATCAATTTGCAAAGCCAAAACTCAACACAGGCTCTACCAGCTTCTGCAAAATGTAGATCATTTCTGTAACTAAAATCTATACCAAATAAATCAATTGCTGAAACTTTATTATACATAGCAAAACCAAGTGCATATGCTACTGTGTTATTAAAATAAGCGCATTTTGTGTAATTGCATATTTTTTCTAATGGATATTCTACAGCACTAGGAACTCTTTCATCCAATTCACAAGTATAAACTGGCACTTTTATCTTTGGTAATATTTTGCGCATAACAGATGTCTGCTTACCAGCATCTTCTGAATCAAAAAATCTGCTTGCTGGGTCCATCATAAAAAGTCTGTCACAGCGCAATGCGCCAGCCACAGAATTTATCGCCCAGACTTCATCCCAGACTTTTCCGTTTTCTAAACTTATAACATAATCAATTTGAGATATACCCAAACCAAGCAAAGCGACTCGCTTGCCTTCTAAAGACTCTATTGGCTCCATTTTTTTGTCCTATCTATTTATGTAACTCTTTGCCTTAATGAATCATACCTATACTCATCTCTGGTGTCACGACCCTCTGTGGTATTTTTCATCCTTGCTATTGCTTCTTTAAATCTCATTTCAAACTGAGCAACAGTTTCAGGTGCTTCTTTTAAGAAAGTTGCTCCTTCTACTAAACTACCATACAACAATGCATCTGGAAAGTCAGTTGAAAGAACTGTTGAGCTACTATCACTACCAGAAGTTAAACTTGCTGGTTTATGAAGATAATGTAGCTCTACTGTGTAAGCAGCATCTGGAACTGGTGCTAAGGTAAAACTGTCTTGACTGAATATTGAGTAATATTTAGGTTGCCCAGTAACAGAAGTAGTTGGACTGTATTCTTTTAAAAAACTAGCATGTTTTAAATCCAAATAGTCATAAGTATTGCTACTTACAATCGCTAAACTCATTGGTGCTAAGAAATCAGATGGACATGCTAAAAATCTACTGTTTGTAGAAGTTTGACCTTGAACATTTTTTCTTTGTTGTGCTAATTCAGCTAAACTGAAGATTCTATCTTCTGATTCTTTGATAAAATCAGGCAAATGAGTTGTAAATGTGGTTTCTGCGCATTCCAAATAATCGCCAATAGCCGTCTTTAATGTTGAATATGTCCAACTCATGTCGTTATTGTAACCTCTCCAACACTGAAAGTTAATTCATATGTGTCTAGTTGTTTGCCTAATTTACCAAGTCCAACATTACTATACACAACAAAAAAATTATTATCATCTGAAGTATCAGGTCTTGCGTTTTGTAATGCTTGTTCTTCAATAGGTGCTGGTCTTGGGTCAAGTTGTGGGTGTTTTGGATCAAACTGGTCAGGTCCAACCATTAAACCATCCCAAGTTTTTTTCATATCTTTTAAGTTATAACGAAAACCTGTTAAATCACAGATTCCATAAGCTGATTGTTTATTTGAGTAAGTTCCCATTATGGATGGTTATAACTTCTCAAATCAGGAACAATTTTAAATGAAGCTCTTTCCTCGTCTTGATTCATTGCTCTCAAAAATTCTTCCTCGTACAACTGTTTAAGCATAGCAGTTCTTTCTGGTGCTTTTTTCAAAGAAATATAATATGCCAAACCAGCAGCTAAACATGGATAAAAACGATAAGGCATTTCCATAGTATTAGCACCAGCATCAGCATCATCCATTCTAGTCAAAACATTCATTACTAAAGTATATGTTGAAGATTTGTCTGGAGCTGGATAAACAGTAACAGTTGGTGTTAATTGCTTATCAATCATAAACTGATTAGGTTTTGCTGTATTACTTTTATTGGGTAAAGCAGAATATTGTGACCTAGAAATGCGTGTCATAGGCAAATCTGTATTCTCAGAATTGATTGTTTCTCGCATAAAAGCATCTAAAACATCAATTGGAGCTGTAGCATTGGTGCTATCAATGTTATAAGCAGTAGTATCTTGCACCATCGCTACGCTTTTCTGTGCAATGGTCCACTGATTTAAACCGCGATTTGCCCATTCTGCAAGCATCAAGTTTAAACTTCTGGTTGCTGATTTTAAATCATAACCTGTTCGCAGCTCTATTCCGCATCTTTCAAATGCTTCTTCGACAAATTCACCAACATCAGGTTCAAAGTTTTTACTACTTGAAGTAGCCATATATCACCATTATTTGTTAAATCTATAAAAAGACTCCACACAATAGATTACTCTACTGCTAGGAGTCATTTTTACATTTTCATCTAATGCCATTACGCATGAAATGCTGTAAGAGTCAAAAAGGTGCTGACTGTGTATTGTATGTATATACCAGCACTAAAAACAACACCATCACTTGGTATCGTTACATCTCTGGTAGCATCAGCATCTGAAACTGAACTTAATTTTAAAACACTTGTTCCAGTAGGAGAAGTAGTTAAAAAATCAATAGTTCCAGCAGTTGCTGTGCTAGTCAAAAACACACCTTTTAATCTGCTTCTTCCAGCAAATACAACATCAGCAACTGCGGTATTAACCCCAGCACTGACATTACCAGCTGGGTTTCCCACAGCTGTTATGCTAGTTACAGTTTTGAAATATGATGAGCCAGTAGCTGTACCAGCATTTGCACCTGTAATACTTTCTGTCTGAGCATCACCATTAACATCTGTTCCGACCACAGTAAATGATTTACTAGAATCATCTCCAGCAGAAAGAATAGTAACTATTCTCCCAGAATCAAATGTAGCAGAACCGCCAGAAGTTAACGCACCACCTAAAGTAAGTGCTGCGTTATTTCCAACTGCTGCTGCTGCTGAGATTCCATCGGCATCTAATGCCTGTGTATCGGCAGTAATTGTGACTGCTTTTACGTCTGATCTAGCTGCCATAATTTACTCCTTAATATACTGTGTATTCTATCTCAACAGTAGCACGAAATGCCGTGAGTGCTGTATCACAGGCATCTCCAGCACCCATGTACAAATATTTGCTCGCAATTGCAGCACTTATATTTGGCTCGAATACATGAAAGTTTCCAGCTGTATCATCAAGATTAATATCAACCTCTGTCACTGAGTCAGTAGCTGAGATTCTAGGGTTAAATGATGCAACCCCAGCTCCCACAATTTCTGTTCCAGAAGATATAGCTGCGTTAGTTGCTGTGCCTGATGTAGCACTAAGCTGTAAGTTTGCTAGTGAATTAGCATCACTGGCTGCTGCTGTTGTTATACCAACTACTACTTTGTGTATAAAAAACTTAGTAGCCGTTACTAAATCATCTGGATGATCTGTGTTTAGTTCACCTAGTTCAACAAGCACATCGTCATCACCATATGTTACAGAAGCTGCATTTGTACTCGCAAGAGAAACTGCGAATGTTTGTATTTTTCTGCAACCTAAAGAAATAAGTTGTCCAGTAGAGTTTACTGAGAAACCTGTCTGTGTAACTGCGCCTGTACTACTAGCTTCGTTAATTACATTAAAACCGCCCTTGGATCGGACTGGTCCACTAAAAGTTGAATTTGCCATTTTAATCACTCCTTTGTGATAAGTTTTATCGTCTTGGCTTGTCAGCTAGGTCTGTCGATAAAACAAAAAAAATTATCCTAGTCAATATATCATACTTCAAGACTAGGATAATTGGAAGTTAAGAGTAAATTATTGAATATTCGTGTTCGCAAACACCTGTCATTTGTCTTTTGTATTTTTTCAACATATCTTTTACAGCATGTTGTATAGGTATTGTCCAATTATCCATATGGTTTACATTGTGACCAAATGGAGCATCAAACTTATTAAAGCCAACACCATCTTCATCATTAGCACCATCACAGTGGTTTGCTAATAATCTAACACATTCTTGCATGGCTGAAACAACATTATCTGGTAACGCTTTGACTTTCTTACCTTTGTACAGTTTTTCTACTTCACCAGAGTTATATGATATTTCTTCTATAATAGTATTTGTTAAATCAGGGTTATCCAAACTCTTATCAGCTACCTTTTGTTTCTTAACCAAAGTTTCAGCTAATTTAGCATCAATACTACCATCAACAACAATATGTTGAACCAATACTGAGTCTTTTTGTCCAATTCGATGACATCGATCTTCTGCTTGGTTCATGTTAGCTGGAACCCAATCCATCTCTGCAAAAACGACATGGCTAGATGCTGTTAATGTAATCCCTACACCAGAAGCCTGTATGCTTCCTATGAAAACATCTGCATCACCTTTCTGAAATTCGTCAATTGATACTTGTCTAGCTTTAGTTGGCATATCACCAGTTAAGATCACTACTTTTTTGTCGTGTTTTTCTAAGCCTTCTTTAATACCAGCAATGACATCTTTATGATGAGCAAACACTACAACTTTGTGATCAATAGTTGATACATGCTCTATGACATGATCTACTTTCTTCAAAGCCATTTGATGCCTAACACCTGACATCTTATCGAAAGGTATATCATTAGATGATGTATCAGCGATCACATCTGACCAAGTGTCATATTCTTTTTCTAATTCCTGACCATAATTATCTCTACCAAGAACGATAACCTGTCTTACTTTGTCAGGCAATTCAGTCAACACATCTTTCTTTTTTCTTCTGAGCATTATGGTTGATCTAAGTCTTTTTTGTAATTCATCAAGATTAGTTGCACCATCAAAATTCCAAACAGTCTTACGACCAATGTTAATTTTATGTGCGCCACAGAATTTATATGCGTATTTAAAGAAATTGCCAAATACATTTGGACTTAAATAACCAGCTACTGGTTGCAATTCAATAGGTTTATTTGGTATTGGTGTACCAGTTAAGGCAACTTTTCTGTCAGCTTTTATTTTTAAAGCAACTTTTGACCTAGCAGTTTTAGGGTTTTTCAAATAATGACACTCATCGAAAATTACATAGCTCCAAGTTCTTGTGAGAATCTCGTCTTTAAATTTTGTAAGCAAATCATAATTTATAATTACAATATCAGGATTTACAGGAAACTCATCTTTGCCATTTTCTATGGTTTTTATGTCACGATTTTTAACCAACCAAGTTTTACACTCAATACCCCAGTTAATTTTGACTGAAGCTGGTACAACTATAAGCACTGTTGGTAATTCGACTGAGTTCATCAAACCAATTGCTTGAATAGTTTTACCTAATCCCATTTCGTCAGCTATTAAAGCTGATGGTTTTTTTGATATATATTCTATGCCAGCTTTCTGGTATGGGTAGTAATCCAAGCCTTTTGGTGCTTTTATTTTAATTTCACTAGAAATAGCCATAGATTCTTCAATCTTTTGATTATCATTTCTATATCGTTTGCAAACCCATTGCTCATTTTCTTTGAAGATAAAAATACCAGCTTTTTTAAGTTCTGTTTTTCTTGCTCTGTAAATCGCCCAAAAGTCTTGGTTATCTTTTTCAATAATAGCAGTAGAAACAAATCGCCCATCAGGTAGGGCGATTTCTTCTCCAAACTGTAAAGGTAATTTAAAAGTTTTATCTTCCATTGTTTTTTTCCTTTATAAACCCAGACAAACGCTCAATGCTGTAAAATATTTTTGATTGCCCCCAAGTAAAGCCACCACAATCTGTATTTTCATCATAGAATTTGATGGTTAGTTTCTTTGCTCTTTTTTCAATCATATCTTGAATGTGCAAACTCAAGGCGCAACCAGTCTTTGGGTGAATTAGATAGATAATGCGACCTCTACCAAAGTTTGTATTAGTAACACTGCCACGACCACACTCAAAACCATTATCAAATGCTACATCAACAAAATCCCAATACTCCTTAACAAGTTTGAATCTTGGATAAACATTGAGTATGGCTTGCATTTCCTCTCTTGGAGTCAAATTACTTTTTCTCCACGATGGAGTATAGTAACTAAAACCCAACACTCTAAGAGATTCTTTTTGATTACCCTCAAGATGTTTGTATTGCATGGTTTTGATTCTTCTCTCACCATGTGTCATTTTATCTTCCATTACCATTCCTTAAAAGCCATCAAAGTTCCAGCATCGTATGGCTCTGAGTACCAACCAGCATTCATCAATATCTCGCTCAACTTAGGATGTACTGTCATCTCGTTCCAGTAGTCAAAGATTGGTACATGATCTACACTATCTTCGCTACCTCTGAACCAGATACCTTCGTAACCTTCAGCAAAATGTGATGCTGGAGTTGGTTTAGATTCTGGAAACTCTTTTTCGATTTTGTCAATTAAGTTTGACTCACTCATGCTTGCTTTTCTACTCATTTTTTCCCCTTTTTGTTTTTAATTATTGTTTCCACATACATATAGTATCAAAAGTACAAATATTTACAACTATTTATACAATTAATTTACATTTATTTTAGGCATAAAAAAAGGGTGCTTTCGCACCCTTTCTATAACAGTTAAGCTGTTAATCTAACAAAGTTATGTAAACCTTTGATTTATAGAGGTTTTTACGCTCCCTGACTTCCGTAAATACCACGCCAATTGCTCCAACCGAAAGAATATCTCTCGCGAGCCTTATAGCGGATATTGCCTGTTGCGAAATCAGGTTCCATGCTAGTTGACATAGCAGTCCGTTGAAACCCTTTCAGACCTTCACCTGAGTCAGTTACTGAAGTCGTGAGGAACCACGCATCAGTATCTGTTAGATGATGATTAACAACGTAACCACCCGGTACCATACCAGTGTTTTTGATTGCGTTGATGTCATTGTCTGCGGTTCCAGTACGACCAGCACTTGCTAACAATCTGTCAGCTACAAAATTGAGCTGTGGTGGAATAATGAGTTTATTCGCCATTACAGATATGTTAAGTCCTCTGTCATCTGTGAAAGTTGCTAGATCAACGAGTGCTGCTTCTAACGATGTTTCGTTAAGATCAGCCATTGAACTTGCTCTATTAGCATCAGTGCCACCACCAGCTAATGGGTGTGATGTGTTAATCAAGCTAACGCCATCTCCACCTGTATAACTGCTAGAAAAAGCGTTGTTTAACACGTTTGCGGCTTTCACTTCTTTCGAGTGACCCATTGAACGAGCTAATGCTTTTGTATAACGCTTGCCGAGTGAGTCGTATAGATTATCTTCTATCGCTTCCTCAGTAAGTGCAAAAGCAAGTGCCACAGTATCGTGTGAATAACGAGCTGTGTAACTTTCGTTTGCGTTATCAAAAACTACGCCTTGACCTTCTGCTTTATCTGGTGCTGCGCCAAAACCGACTATGAGAACTTCTTCTTCAAAGGCTTTCGATGAATCTTCCATTGAAAAAATTTCTGCATACTCTTTGCCATGTTGGTCATATTCCATACCAAACAAACTGTTCAGTCCGGGCTCGAGCTCAGCAGCTAATTGCGCTCTACTTATCGCCATAATATTCTCCTAAGCTAAGCCAGCCGACTTCTGTCCGCATACGTGGTTTTGAATCACACATAGAACATTGGTGTTAGCTGAACCGACATCTGAGTTTAAAGGGTCCTGAGAAATATCTATAGCTTAGAGAGGTAACGTGGCAGTTGTCGCACCAGTCGTTACATCAAGCTCAGTATTTGATCTCCCAGAATATTCATCA
>Ga0098040_1000533_pt1 | contig 17525 bp, 28 predicted proteins | sample 7_EtaG_FD_75065 | JGI IMG/M metagenome (GOLD analysis project Ga0098040, IMG submission 75065) | Marine viral communities from the Subarctic Pacific Ocean - 7_ETSP_OMZ_AT15161 metaG | ecosystem: Environmental > Aquatic > Marine > Oceanic | place: Pacific Ocean | collected 2015-01-08
ATGCCATGAACGAGAAGATGGGTGAAGCATTCAAAGCTATCGCCAAGATCGTCTAATTCATGGAGGGTGACCGGCAGGCACCGAGGTTCAAGCCCTCGGCACTCACGATCAGGGAACAGTCCCTGACATAGACATGGAGGAGGATCCATGGCAGTACAAGGAATAAGATATGAAACAATGACCGACATTGATGGCAATGTCTACGACGAAGAGTCTGGACAACATGCCTTAAGAGCTCTAGGGTTATTGGTAGAGAAATTACCATGCTGGAACATTGATGTCTGCAAGTCACATTCACCTGAAGAGGTTCACGATCTCATTGACGAGAGAGATGGCGATTTCAGTGACGAAGGAGTGCAAATGCCTCTCCTTAAGCACAAGGGAGAGTACCTGTACCCATCTCGTGAAGACCCAGCAATATGGGACGACCGACCATCCTTTGATGAGGACGGCAATGCAGGGTACTACTACTGCTTCGTATGTGGCGAAGAGCTAAAGGGCTAACTGGTAAGACCAGCTGGGGGTTCATGACCCCCTAGCTCACGATCAAGCAACAATGCTTGACACAAAGCTATGAGGAGGAATCATGGCAACATTTAAAGAAATAAAAGCTAACAGCATCTACAGAGTAAGCGGTGACGCTTGGTCAACTAACTGGGGCAATTACCCTAGTGGTTATTACATGACACTGGACACACTGGAAGCTATCACAACACCTTTGAGAAACAAACGAACCGTCTGGCAAACAAATGAAGACGGCGAGTTCCTGAGGGATGAAGATAGCTACAGGATAGCAGTGTTAGATGATGATGGAAACGAAGTAAAGGAATTTGAATACAATAGAAATTCCAAGAAAGGATCCATCTGGATGATCAGGATACCTGATGCAGTAATTAAAACTGTAGGTATTTATGAAACCCAAACCATCTTAGAAGATGAAGACTACTGGGATGATCCAAATGTCCCTGAGTACTATGACAAGGAAGTTCGGATTGGTACGAAGCTAAACCGAGAAGTCGGTGAGCGACCAGAGATTGATCTTGACGATCTTCATCTTGTACAGACTAGGCACATTGATGACTATTGCAGAGGCGATTCGTTAGAGGCATTCTATGCATCACATGACGAAGACTACCTACGAGATCAAGCTGATAAATCAGCTTCAGCACTTGCTCAGGCAACTAACCAGCGCAAGGTCAGCGAGCTATCCGATGATACTTGGGATCTTTTCGTTAACACTGAAGGTGAGAAGCTCTTTGATCCTGAGAAATACAGGGGCGAAAGCAATCGGGAGCGATACACCAAGGGTGAAGATCACGGTGGTCGTTACGACTACCGTCCTAGGATCAGCTACGGCACTCTCTATGCAGTAAATGACCTTTTCCGTGAGCTCAAGAGATCTCAAGAAATGGCAAATTACTGGTACGAAAAGTACACAGAGCAATGTAGGGTTGTTGAAAAAATGCAAGGGGAGTAACACACAAACACCCCAGCCCTGTCCGATTAGTCGGCACCGGATTCATGATCCGGCAGGGCACGATCCATGGAACAATCCATGGGCACAAATTCATGAGGAGGAATCATGAAACAACAAGTAAGAATAATTATAGGTTCACCTGACACAGGAGAAATCTTTGAGCATGCCGACATGGGCATTGTTGAAAAGCTTGACCTGCGCCGACGACAGCACAGAGATGGCTGGGTAACGGAAGCTAGCTTCCCATCCTGCTACGCTTCAGCTGTACGATGGCTGGATGCACACGGCTACTTGGGAGAACAGACTGTTAATGAATGGGCAGTTGGGATCACAATAGGCTTAAACAGCATATACATAGGTCCTAATGGTTGCCCCAAGGGATTTGGCGAACCTACCAAGATCGTGGATGCCACGACGGTAGGCGGTCAATCAGTCCGGTACATTATCAAGGGCACTGACAAGCTAGCCAAGAGATATGAAGCATGGGATTTTGAATCAGATTCAGATCCACAGCTGTATGCTTTTGACCTAGACGTTAGGTACGTCCTTGAGATAGACGAAACCCTTGAGGTTGGAATGGACCCAATGTCACCTGTTGACTTTGTCCACCCTGATGATGTGATTTGTAGCATTGATTCAGTTACCCATCCTGATCCCTTTGAGTGGAACTCGCTCTGACCCTATCGCACTGACCGGTAAGACCGGCACCGAGCTCACGACTCGGCAGGGCACGATACCGGCAACAACGCCGGTACAATAAATGATGAGGAGGAATCATCATGTGTAAACCAATAGGAAAACCAGATGGATACAAGGACGGTAAAAGATTGGTGGACTTGTCCACCGTGCGTAAACCGATCCGTGTCTATCCTGACCGTACCGAGTACCCTGACGGAAGAGTAGTACCTTGGAGGGGATCAAAATGAGTGACGGCTTTTACGACGACTGGATTGCCAGCGACGACACAAGCGATCATTACGATCCCATTCAAGCTCAGATTGAAGGGCAGCTTGAAGAGCTAGAGCGTAAGCGTGAGCACCAAGGCTACTATGTTGATTTTGGCACAATACACATAAGCAAAGAAAACCATGATAAATGGTTTGGTGATGGAGCTCCAGCTTGGGAATCCAAGTATGGGCTCAAAAACCCTTTGATTAAATCTATTGTGGACCAGTTAGAAATTGACACTGTTGAATTGGCAGATCCCGATGATGAGTAAGCGAACCAAAGGCATACTCATGGGGCTAGTACTCCTAGCCTGCATCATTGTCACTGGCATGCTTGAGCACGATGCTTTGTGCGACGGTCACTTTGGTGAAATTGAGCCACATTGGTCATGCGACTGAAAAGTCCGATTTGACAGAGTGTGGTAATGTATTGGTAGGACCTTGGGTAAAGCCCACGCCGAGTTCGTGACTCGGAGGTCCACGATCAGGAAAATCCTGACATCGCCAGAGGAGGAACTATGGCAAAATTAACAAGAAGGAAACGAGTGAAATCCAAAGGGGCTTACCGCCACCTACCTGAGGACAAGCGACCGGTCATCCTTGAGTCATTCAAGGTTGAAGGCTTCCGATACTCATTGGAAGTAGGACGTGTGTTCAGGGCTAAGGACTACGATGGACGAGCTCGTGGCTATCACACCGTGATGTACATTCAACAGCTGCACGATGGAACGATTGAGATCCATACGAGCTGGAGAAGCACACGGTTACTCACTCCCAACAGCAAGGCTCAGCTAGAGACCAAGCGACCGGAGCAAGTGACTGCCATCACCAAAGAAGTTCGGATCTGATTACGTCCCCTCGGATCCGACAGCCCTGACCGGAGATCGTCGCTGTGAGACCGGCACCCAGTTCGTGACTGGGCAGGGCACGATCCATGGACAATCCATGGACATGACTCATAGAGGAGGACACTATGAGAGGTAAAACAGATTATGACAATCAACAGCAGATGGTCTACACCGCAGAGCGGAGTGTGGACTGGGGTGCTTTTGGTGGTAAGGAAATGCTAGGCGACCTAGAGGACGTTTGGGAGTTCGTTACCAGACTGACTCGCAGGCAATCGTTTGCGAAAAGGTACCCTAGGCTCCATCGTCGTCAAGGAACAATAAAGATGAGACCAATGAGGTACACGCCTTATGGTAGACATGTTTACGTTAAAGGTTATAGCCTTGACACCGGACGATCAATGGGTATCAAGTTCACTCCACGAGCATCCGGTGGATGCGCTAACGATGATGAGATCAGCTTATCCAAATTGGCAAGACAGAAGTACGTTGTCTTGCACGAGCTGGCTCATGCTGTTGATTACAGTGAGAATGGTGACCCAGACTTTATGTGGCACCAAGGTCACGGATGGCAATTCTGTGCCATCTATCTTAATCTTGTGGGCATGGCTCTGGGAGCTGATGCCAAGAAAGCATTGCGTCAAGCATTCAAGGACAACAACGTCAAGTACTTGCGTCCTCAGGGTGCGAAGAACCAATGCCCTTGGGATCCGAGACCAGATAGGGCATGGCACACATGAGCTAAAGGACTGACCGGCTAACGACCGGCACCGGATTCATGATCCGGCAGTCCACGATCATGTCACAACGACATGGCACAATATCATGAGGAGGAAATCATGATGATAAATACCAAAGGCAAATGCAACGAGTGCAAAAGGGAGTTTGATCTTCTAGACGAAGAAGACGCAAACGAATTTCACTTTGGACACGATTGCGAGCCTGAACCAAAGAAAGAAAAGTATGAGTATGGGATGCATAACCCTGTTCCAAACTTTAGATACGGCTACGGTGGAAGGCAGAACCGTGGCGGTCACGAAACTTGGGGGACTCAGAGATGAGTAGCGGATACGCAGTCAGACCGGTCAGCCGGTCTGACTGTGAACCGTTCATCCTTGAGATCCACTATGCCAAGAGGTTCCCAAGCGTCAGCTATCCATTTGGTTTGTTCCACGACGAAGAGCTCGTTGGCATCGTCACCTACGGTACTCCTTTCTCATCAACACTGAGGAAGGGTATCTGTGGCGATGACTACAAGCTTGACGTACTGGAGCTCAACAGGCTCGTGCTGAAGTACAATCGCCCTAACGAGGCGAGCCGGCTTGTGGGTAAGAGCCTCAGGCAGTTACCCAAGAACAAGATCATCGTGTCCTATGCCGATACGGCACAGGACCACCTTGGTGTTGTCTATCAGGCTACAAACTTTCTGTACTCTGGGCTTAGCGCCAAGCGTACAGATACAGTCGTGGCAGGCAAGGAACATCTACACAGTCAATCTGTGGTAGACGAGTTCCGAGGTCAGCCCAACAGAGCGCAGTTAATGCGTGACAAGTATGGCGATGCTTTAAGGACCGTTCAACGTCCTCGTAAGCATCGCTACGTCTTCTTTCATGGCGATAAGAAATGGAAGAAACAGGTGCTGGAAGATTTCCGGTATCCTATTGAAGATTATCCTAGAGGAGGATGATATGAATGAAAAATTATTTGAGGTGCCAGAGGAAGTCAAGATGACTTTGCTGAGACAGATGTGTCAGATGTGCAACAAGCCTCAAGAGGCTGAAGTTCCAACAAAGCTTTGGGAAAGCTATAGAGATGGCTTTAAGGATATTCAAAATATCTTTGATCCAAATGTATGGCACTGGGAAGACAGGGAGGTTGTTTTGCAATCCCATCGTCAGCATAACGGTGGGATTCATTACTACTTGTGCCCTATGTGCATGTGCAAGATAGGCTTGGCAGAGCCCCATGAGCTTAGAACTGGCATGGGTCCAGCATCATGAGCTGGAGAGAGGAAGCTTCGTGTAAGAACGAGGATACGTCTTTCTGGTTCCCTCATGCACCTACGCCTAAGGGCGGAGCTCCTAACAGGACCAAGATGAAACGTGCGGTAAGCATATGTGAGTCTTGCCCTGTCAGGAGAGATTGTTACGAGACTGCCATCCGTGACAATGAAGAAGGCGTTTGGGGGGGTCACTGGTTTAGGAAAACTAACCGTGGGAAAAACCAGAAGGTTGTGACATTAGCCTGAAATATGCGCTACCATAGAGTCATGACCGAGAAACAACAGCCGGAGCTTTTAGACGACTATATCGTTGAGGGTTTATTCGGTGGTTGGTGGGTAGTTCGGCATCGGGATAAAACCGTTGCCGTCTACCGGCTCCGAAGAGATGCCATGAGGATGGCTGACCAGTTGAAAGTGGGAACTAGAGATGGATAGGCATGTACCGGTTGCTGGACTCTGTGAAGTATGTTCACGAGCTGTGCCACCGGTACAGCCATCCAGTTCCCAAGAAGTCAGAGGGTGGAGGAGATTTGACCCACATGGTAAGCCCCTGACAGTTACAAAGATCGTGCCGACAGGCAGAGTGCTGTGCCCTAACTGCACAACACTAAACAAAGACCAAGGAAGGCTATTTTGAAACCAAGAGATATTCTAATGTCAGGAAACAAATCTGACCTAATAAGTGGACTAGCCCAAATGGTCAAACATGGAGTTATTAAAGATTTCCATCAAGCCAAAGACCCAGACACTGACACAGTGCGATGGGTCATCGCAGACAATGATGGGGAAACTCTGTATTTTAAAACGAACGAAGCACGGGCACTTGTTAAAGGTGCTATGCTAAGAAGGACTAAATGATCCCCCCGATCATACGGTCTGCCCCTCGGAGGGTAATGAGGTTGTCCTCCTCCCTTCGGCTGAAAGCGCTTTTGGATTTTTCAGTCGTTCCTCCGGGGGGCTTCAAAACAAGGAGCAAAATGAAAACTAGAGAACAATGGAAAGCACTACCTCCCAAGAAGAGAGTACCTTTAAAGCCTAAGGCTGTTAAGGGTATCTGTATCCACTGGGGAGGCGTTAAAGCACCTAAGAACGGTGAAGCCACATGGCGTAGTTACCAGAACTACCACATCAATACGATGGGCTGGTATGACATAGCTTACAATTTCGGAGTTGACCTTAATGGGCAGATTTACGAAGGAAGAGGCATGACCATAGAGAACGGTGCCAATGGAGGTATCTTCCTCAATAGGCAATACATTGCCGTGTGTGCGATCATGGGTCCGTCCAATACAGTCACACCAGAGCTCATAGAGGGTCTCAAGAAGGTTATAGGCATGATAAGGACCCACTACCCTCAAGCAGTGAAGCTCAAGGGACACAGGGAGCTTAAAAAAGCGACTAGGTGTCCGGGAGCAGAGCTCCAGAACATGATTGATAAAGGGCTACTTGAACCAAGGGTTGCCCCGACTGTTGCCCCTGTCAAATACGAAATTCTCAAAAAGGGAAGCAAGGGCGTTGAGGTTAAACGCTTACAGAAAGCACTAAGGAAGATCGTCGTTGATGGAGATTTTGGTCCCAAGACAGAGCGCCGTCTTATCCGCATACAAAAAGAACTTGACCCACATTTGGGAAAAACTTTGGGAATATGCAACAAAGAGACTTGGAACTATGTAGAGTGGACTGAGGGGCTCCTGTCACGAAAATAATGGGGCTACAGTCACTTAGGAGGACGCTTGAAGAGCCGTCATGAAAAAATCAGAGATCTAGCCAAAGAAGGCTTCATCCCTGCTGAGATCAGCGAAGTGGTCGGATGTAGCCGTCCACTGGTCTACAAGGTCCTTAATGCCCATGGAATTGCGATTCCAAGGAACCCTAAGCTACCTATGCCTTTAACAACTAGGCAGAAGACAAAGATCTTAGCGCTACACAACAAGGAGTTAAGCATCAAAGAGATACAAAGTGTCACAGGTGCCAGCTATTATCAAGTAAGAAGACAGATCAGGAGGATCAAACAATGGCAATCGTTAGACAATCTACAATAGGAAGCTTCGGCAAGTGTTCATATCAGATGAAACTGGGCCAGTCCTACGGCTACCGGACATCAATCGTTCGTGTGCTTGGGACAGCAATCCACAAAGGGATGGAGACCTACTACTCTGAACGTAAAGAGTCAGGCAAGCCCACATCCCCCATCTCTGCCTACGTTGACGCAACAGTAGAAGAGTTTGACTACGAAGTGAACAAGTCAGAAGAGATGAACTGGACCTTTCAGAACCAGACTAAATACAAGGACGAGCTAGTCCTTAACAGGGAGCACTCCATTTCGATGATGAAAGAGATGATAGAGATGTACCATGAGCACAAGTGGTACTATCCATTAGACTGGGAGATCCTAGGAGTTGAAGACTCCTTTGACATTCAGCTACCATTGGGTGTTCACATGTCCCATGGGACCATGGACCTCAGGATGAGGGACCCAAGGGGCCAGCTTATAGCAGCTGACTTTAAGACATCAAAAGAATACCCAACCAAATCCAAATGGGGAGCACGAGACACGGCACAGGCAGCCTATTACACATGGGCAGCTGCAGTCATAGAGAATGTGCACGTTAGTGAAATTAAATTCTACTTTGATGTGCTTAGCTGGATGCCTAAGAAAGCTGGTCGTGGCAAAGAGGTAGACCCAACAGCACGCTTCCAAAGATTTGATGAAAGTCGCTCACCTGTGCAAATAGATGCTACACTAAAGCACGCACAGATAATAGGTGACTTGATGGACAAGGACGCTTACGCACCCAACACACAAGGATGGTGGTGCAGCAAAAATTTCTGCGATTACTGGAACGAATGTGAGTTCGGGAAAGCATACGCAACAAGCTCTCTAAATTAGAGACCAACACTGAGATACCATGGAGGTAAAAATATGTTGGACCAAAAAACAGCCAGTATAGTGGCGCAAGTAGCTGCCAAAGCAGCTGCCGAGCTCTATGCAGGCACAGGCAATGAGGATGGCTACATGATAGCCGTTGAAGTAATCCATAACGATTTACTAAGTCGTTTGGACAACGGTGTCGTTACACCAGCTCCTCAAATACAAGCAGTACCCACTGAGCAAGTAGCTCCTGTAGTTGCTACTGTGGCAAATATAAAGCAAGCATTTCCAGATGCTCAGGATGTAAGTCCTAAGCCACCTGTTCCAATCGGCCCTAATAGTAAGGCTGAAGACATGTGGCACGATGCGATATACCATAACCAAGCTGACTACAAAGTGTGGAACACACCTAAGTCAAGCATGAACGGTGGTACATCACAGGACGTGCAGCATGAAACAGTGGTAAATGCTAAGGGCTATAAGCATGGCTTTTGGCTTGTTTCAGGTAAGGACCCTAAACTCTCTGCCCCTAAATGGGTATGGGAAGGGCTAGGGCTCCAAGCTGAGTACCAATCCAACCTTGCAGCAGGTAAGGTTATCTAATGCTCAGAGACCTCAAAGAGGTCTCTGATGAACTTAGCCAGTGGGCGGTGTCGGATCACGTCCGCATCCCCACTGGCTTTAGTTTTTTTGATGACCGTACGAATGGGGGGATTGCGCCGGGTCAGCTGATGTTCTGCCTTGCAAGGACAGGGGTCGGTAAGACTTGGCTACTAGTTAACATTGCTTGCAATGTGCCTAGTGTCCCTACAATTATATTTTCGTTGGAGATGCATGGTCGCTACATTATGGAGCGACTGGCATCAGTCCATACGAACACTCCTACTAAGCAGATAGAGACCGAGCTTCGTTCAGGGAACCGTTCTAGGGCCCTTGATGAGACTTGCCGTGACTATCCTATGCTTATGGTAGAGGATAATCCAGACTTGACAGTGGATGAGATGGAGGCAGTCATGGAGAAATACATTGAGATCCATGAGCAGCCACCTAGGTTGATTCTAATTGACTACTTAGAACTGATAAGGGCTTTTACCGACAGCCAGATGGCCAAGGTCCAAGAACTTGCTCGTGGTTTGAAGGTATTCAGTCGTGAGCATGACGTTGCTGTTGTCGTTCTTCACCAAGTGAAGAGGGGCGATGCTAACGCTGGCCATAAACCTTTGGATCTCACGGATGGCAAGTTCGGCTCTGAGGAGTCAGCTGACTTTGTGCTAGGCATGTATAGGCCTTCCATGAATCCAGCTATTAGTCAGGAGCTCAGGGACTCAATGGATAACGACATCAGGTTACAGTTTTTAAAGACTCGTACTGGTGGGGGTATCCACCCTGAGGGTAAACAACATTATTGGAATGGTGACACTGGCAGGATTAGTGAGATAAGATTCTAACAGGCCCTTGTCACTAAAATTTTATTGGAGGACATATGAAAAGATATGACACAAGACTTAGAGATCACGTCAAAGCGACGGTCTCAATGGAGAAATGTTTAGAGATCATTGGTTGGGAGCCCCCTAACAGGGCCAAGAAGATACATAGTATCTATACCAGTGACACTACTCCTTCTCTCCACATCTATAGCGACAACTATCATTGTTACGCAACAGGTGAAAGTGGTGACGTAATTAAATTCACCATGGATGCATTAAAGATTGACTACCACACTGCTTTAAAGACATTAAGTGGGGGCGTACAGTTCTCACCTAAAAGGATCAAGCGAGAAAAGAAAGAGGAACTCAAAGACCTCAGAAAGATCTTTGATAGTCAGCTCGTGCCAGACCTTGAAGCAGCAGATAAAGCTAGAGAGCTGATCAAAAACAAGTGGCCCACTCTTACCCTTGAAAGGATCATGGCATACGGTGTGAGACTCACACCGGTGTCCCTTTGGGCTCCCCACACGGACGACCAAGGGATCATCAGAGGGATAAAGATTAGGACCATCCCAGCTGGGAACAAGTACTCAGTTGATGGGTCAAATTATTCCTCACGCCTTTACAGGGTGAGAGAAACCAACCCCATGGCAGAGACACTTATAGTATGCGAAGGAGAGTCAGATCTATGGTGCTTGCAGAACTGGGTAGACGAAGAGGGGCACGATTCAAGCATGAATGTTGTATCGCTCCCCTCAGGAGCTGCCATGTGGAGGACCAAATGGGCTGAAGAAGTAGAGAGATGGCCCCATGTTATCCTCTTGTTAGACAACGATGAAGCAGGCACCAAAGCCATGGATAGGATAGCCGACTCCTTGGGGAGCAGCTTAATAGAGAGGCCAGACATGCCAGAAGGTAGAGTAGCTGAGTCAATGGCACTAGGATGGCACCCTTTGTGCTAGTATAAAGGCATGGCTAACCCTAGCAAAGCTAAAGGAACGAAGTTTGAGAACGAGCTTCTACTTAAGCTACGTCAGGTTTGGCCAGAAGCCGACAGGGCTAAAGCCAATAACAAATCCAACGACTTTCATGGAGTACCGTTTCCTGTAGAGGCCAAGCACAGAAAGAGCTGGGCCATCCCAGCATGGTGCAGGGCATTGGAATCAGTATCAGATGATGGTCGTTGGGTTCTGGTAGCAGCTGCAGGGGACAGAAGATCTGCCACCGCACCACCTACTGTAATGGTGTTACCCCTAGAGTTCGGCATTGAACTACTCAAGGAGAAGTATGCCCACATACCAGAGAACAGCACAACAACGGAAGCTTGACAAGGAGAGGAGTGAAGGGTACGAGCATTACGTTTCTTCACAAATCACACGTCCACTGCTTACAAGGTTTAATGCTAAGGATGACTTAGATATTTACGCCCCCGGATGGTACATTGAAATCAAGGAAAAGCATTCCAAGATGACAGCTAGATGGCCATTGCCTGAAGGATGTGAAGAGCGTAACGCTTTCATAGTTGATGAGCTGTCCATTAGGAGAGCGATGAGACACTACCCTCAGGTGTTCTTCCTACTAAGAGACAACGTAGACAAGGAGAATCCACGTCTATTCATCGTGCCCATCTGGGAAATGATTACTCTTCCTAAGAAGAGAGTAAACAGAGAGGGCAACACGGGCCATAAGAAAGGCAAGTGGATTGTTGACCTTTCGTTATGTACTCGCCTAGCTCATGAAGACAAAGCACAAGAGTACTGCGAACATGCTATGGTAAATACCCCATGGCTCAACAGTGAGTGCCTAGGGATGGGAGTCAAGAACGTATGAACATCATTGGATTAGGATCACGAGCACAGGTAGGTAAAGATACCCTAGCTGATAACCTGTTCTACTCTAAGGTAGCATTTGCAGACGGAGTGAGAGAACTTGCCCTCAAGGCCAACCCTATTATTGGTGGTGGCATGCCACTTAGTGATTTCGTTAACGTGCAAGGCTGGGAAACAGCCAAGCAAACAGCTGAGGTTAGAACTTTCCTACAGAACCTAGGCCAAGGAGCTCGCCTAGTGGTAGGAGAAGACGTTTGGCTTAAGATAGTAACGGCCAAAATCAAAGAGCTCCAGAAGGACAAGGCCGTGAAAGGTATCGCAGTCACAGACGTGCGATACCCTAACGAATTTAAAGCTATCCAAAAACTTGGGGGGATTATGATCCGCATTGACCGTGAATCAGCTCCCAAGCTATCTCACCCTAGTGAAGATAGCCTTGACGATGCAGACTGGGATGCGGTAGTTGAAAACAATTTCACCGTTCCATACCTAGTGGACAGAGTTAGGGCAATCATTGATGAGAGAGATAATAGTTAACCCAGACATAATTAATTCTGTATTCTCACACGAGCATGAGCAAGACCATCCTCAGAAAGAGCATCTGATAGACCTTGTTGAGTCGCTTCCTGACAACCACAGGGATGTGGTGGAGCTCATTGTGTGGGGGAAGATGACGAAGGTAGCTGTCGCTAAGCAGCTTGGCTTCTCTCGTTCATACGTTCACAAGATATGGAAATCAGCCAAAGAAAGAATGAAAGATGACCTGCGAAACAATAACTAAATGGGGAAGGTGCCAACAGGATAAGCATGGCCCTTACACCTATTGTTATTTTCATCTAGCTCATTCAAGAAGTAAGGATAGTTTCATTGACGATTACTATCACAAAAAAATAGCTTTGAAGTTGTTGTCGCCCACTGGCAAGTACCTTAGTTTTTCTGAAGTGGACACTATGTTCTCTGGAAGAGTAAGGAATGATGGCCGTAGGTTAGATAAGTATGCACCATGACTGGCATGGGTGGAGACAAACCCAAAGTTATCGCATGGCAGCACTGGGTATCAGGAGAAGTCGGGCACACGTCCCTTCATAGGGTCCCAGTTGAACAGTTTGTACACGACTGCGACATGGAAGCGTCGTGCATGTGTGGCCCTGCTATTGTAGTGACAAGAGTAGCCGATGAGCCTGTCACAATAGCCCAACACTTTCCGTTGGAAGGCGAGTACTATGGAGAAGAGCACCTTGGTGATCTATTGTCAGGCCTCAACTATGAGGCGATCCCCGACGATGAAGACGAGTGGTAGCCTATTCCCCTGAGTAATCTAGGGCACCCTTTTTAGCGAACACAGAAGGGTCACCTGTCTTAGCGAACTCTTCCATCTTTGGATTGGTAGAGTTAACACCAGTAAAGCCTTTCCACTTTAGAGACTCAAGAGTCTCACGAGCTTCCTTCGCATCATAAGCGAGCCTACAATGAGGACACCAGATGTTCCCATCTCCGTCCTTGTCACAATGTGGGCAGTGCTTCATCGTTTCTTTTTCTTCTTCTTTTTCTTGCCCTTACTGCTGACGCTCCCATAAGAAGAGCTTAGCCGGACATTACCAGAAGGCATTATAGTTTCTCTAACTTGTTGTTCCAGTCAGCAACGGCACTCTTCAGTACGGACAGACCCGACGCAACTGCCGACACTGCAGCAGCACGAAGTGTTGAGCAGTCGGTCATCATCCATACAGCAAGAAAGCTCTGAAGCGTTGTGGCAACAGCACGTTCTAATACATTTATCCAATTTATTTCTTTCGCTTTAATAAAAGTTGTCATTATTTATTCTCCATATGCCACTCAATGTGGCCATCTAATCTTGTTTCAATACGCTCAGAACTTTCACCGAGGTTATCTAGTTTAACCTCGGTGACTCCATGTTGCATACTATTCTCTTCCCTAAGGTCAGCTATCTCACCTAGGACCTTACCTAATCGTGTTCTACTACCACGAATTTGTGCTACCACTGCTGTGATGACTGTTCCCAGTAGGGCAAAGCCCCCTGTAACAATCGCAGCGATAACACCGTCAGTCATTAGCTCGCCTTTCTCAGTGTTACGGTAGCTAAAAGTCTCAGCTGCTGTGAACTGGTGGAAGAACTATATATAATGTTTGCCCCTATCTCAACTGACTCGCAGTCATAAACAGAACTGGCACCTATAATGTGCCAGTCAATATCTTGAAACTTTACACGTTGCTGAACCAAGTTCCTCAACGTCCTTGCCCTAAGAGCCCCTGCACCGTTTCCATTCTCTGGCAGAGGGGCACCATTTAACCCAGTCAACTGATCGCCACAGTCTATAACAAACTGAACAACCTCATCTCGGAGGCCTATAGGATGATACATGGCTTGCAATATGGATAGCTTAGGAGCCGTTGAACCAGATGATAAAGCCAACGTAGCTTTCAAAGCAATGGTTTTACCTGTCTTGGCTACGTCAAACGTCTTACTCTTAACACCAGCAGAATTTAATGTGCCTACATCAACCCATGAACCCTGATTGTCAAGAGAATAATGAACCTGAATTGAACCGTTAGCAGGGACAGGGTCAGCTACTACAACTACCTCATCAAAGACCTTATCCAGTGCGCTAGCACCGTCAGCTATAGAAGTAACAATGTTACCAGAGGCAACATAAGATGACGTGTCCACACGGTACACGCCCTGACCCTGAACCGTCATGACAGGTAGGCCCTGCCATATATTAATAGTTTCTATGTCTCCATCAGCTCCTGTCTCATACCACTTGGCATACCCACCAGTAGGTAGGTACACGGCACCGACACCTGCCTTAGAGTTGGCCATAGTTTTCCAAGAGAAGTATAGGAAGTCACCAGATGTGGCAAAACCACCTACCTTATGATTAGCTGAGGTCCCGACAGGGGCCAGCTCGGCCACGACAGTAGCCACAAGAGCTCCTCTTTCGTTAGGAGCGCACTGCAATAGCAGTGTCTGTCCCTTACTAGCTCCCTCTGGCCTGTAAGCACGAACAAAAACAAACCCTCCTGCTGTCCCAACAGCAGTAGGGACCAAACCTGACGGTAATTCAAGAGCTTCAAAAGGGTATCTTTGGCCACCTGAGTCATTAAGACTCATGTCCCAACCCCAGATAGCTCCGTCAGAGCCGGACTCTACACCGAAATAAATAAAGCCACCAGCTTCACCACCTAAATGAACTGTTGAACCAACTGGGAAAGTAATGTGACCGCTTGATCTTTCCTCTGCACCTGACTGGTTAAGTGTAGTAAATACGTTGGGCGTAGAACCTGAGCTCTTTGAAGCTGCACAGATTCTACCTCCAGCCCATTTAACTTTGTAACAATCAACCGTAGACCAGTTAGCTGCCGGATCAGATGTAGTTCCCCTTAGCACAGCAGCTCCTGTAGCTGCATACCAGTACTGGCCATCAGAAGTGAGGTCTGTAATGGTGACAGCACCAGAACCATCAGTAATACTCAGAGCAGTCTCAGATCCTCCGGGGGTACTCACATGTTTCAATGCTGATGCAGCTGTTTGAGTGTACAGCACAGTGCCCACAACAGTAGACCTAGCAGAAGCATAAGTGTTATCAACCTCTTCAGTGTCTGCCTTGTTTAATAGAGTGATCTCACCTTCAGTAGTGAAGGGATCAATCCCCTCAGAAGAATAAAACATAGTGCCATCACTAGTGGCACGATTAAGCCATCGTTGGCCTGCACCACCAGTAGCGTCCGACAAGGACGCAAAGCTGTACCGTTCTATGGCCTCAGAAAAAGGAGTGTTAGTAGTGGCAAGCCTCTGTGGATCAAGGGGAACGACTTGCTTCCTATAAGCAGGGTTATCAGGAGAGTCAGCGATCATGTACCCCACGCCATTAATGCCCACCTGATAAATGTTGCCAACAGATTCAAGGTCATCGTAATCAAAGACATCATCTAGGTCTACGTCTATTACTACAATGTCCTCTGATGGCGTAGTCATTAGTGGCTCCTTATACCGTAATCATTTTTCAACTGAACTGAAAGCTTGTACCTTGAACCACTACTAAATGTGTAGGGAATATCGTATGATGTGGCCGTGCTCACGACCCACCCAGAATCGCTCAACACATTGTCAGTAGCGAACTCTTTCACCATGACCCTGTACTCTTGCTGTGTATCAGTGGCCAGAGACCATGCAACTGTTTGACCAGTGGCACCAGTGATCGTAATAGCACCACCTGAAATTGTGACACCCTCAAGGGTAGTCACTGTGCAAGCAGCATCGCCCCAAGCATATGTTATGGCCGATGAATCGCCTTCAGCCTCATACCTACTAATAGCCTCATGAGAGCTGTAATCATCTGATCGCACATCAACCTGCCAGTAAACGTCAGCACCGGCCCTAGCAGGAATGCCCTCTTCATCAGTATCAACCACAAAACTAGTATCAGTACTGTACTGGTAGCCAGAGTCATAATAAACAGTTGAACCGTCATTGTTCTGTGCACGAACACGGAAAGCATGTTGGGCATCTCCCTGTCCTTGCCCATACGTCCATGTGACGGTGCTATTAGATTCACTGTTTTTAGTGTTGCTTGCCGACACACTGGTAACAGTGGGTGAATCGTGTATAGGCCTACCGGCCACACCGTTTACCCCTATTGAGTTTCCACCTATACGCATAGTTGCGTTTGATAAATTCGTCATGGGGCCACATAGTCTAAAGTTATTACAAGCTTCGGAGGCGTTGCTTCCCCATTCCCATAAAACACAGCATACTCAGTATCTGCGCTCCCTGAACCTATGGCTGTTTTAAGAGCTGTAACTGAAGTATCATTTGTCAAAACCAATGGTTTAGCATCTGCATGATCTACAAAAGTTTGCATTTTTGTGCGATCACCACCACTACCGTTTAAATCCCATTTAGCAGTTTCATCTCTACTTAACGGGTCACCGCTTGAATATGTCTTTACAGCCGTAGTAGTAAAACTAACATTATCAGCATCTGGGCTACCATCAGTAGTATCTCCAGTATATGTAGCTATATACCAGTTTCCATACGCATTTCCAAGACCAGTTGCAGAGTCTGATGATGTCATTCTATGAAGCTCAATATAGTTTTCCGCAGTTCCTCCACTTGGGTTAACGTTAGTAATGTAAGGTCTTTCTGCAAGAACTTGAGCTAATGTTTGTCCTCCAGATTCTGTACTAAAACCAAATACGCCAACGTAAGGAGTGTTAGTTGAACCTGAATAAACACCAGTTCTAACAGCATCAGCCGTTGGTGTAGATGACCAAGATCCGTCATTGTGTCTAAAAGACTTTGACCTGTTAGCTACAAACGTGTATTTAACAGGATCAGATTTATTCCAAACAGTGTGCCAACCACCATCCTTACGAACCTGAATCTTAGTAGGGTTAACCCAGCTGCCATCTTTACGGACTTGGATCTTGGTCCCATCAGCAACAGTGTGCCAATCCCCATCTTTGCGAACTTGGATCTTAGCCATTAGCTTATGTCAAACCAGATGTCACCATCGGTCAAATTAGTAGTCGGCGTTCCAGTACAAACAAAAATTTGAGGCGTATCATTTACTTGATTACTAGCCACACTAGCTGCACCACCATGACTGTACGCTACAACAGGTATAGAGTTGCTACCTGAAAGCGTGCCAGTAAACGCTAAATTGGCAGTAATGTCCACATCGCCATCAATATCAACAACTCCAGATATATCTAGGGTAGCTGCATCCAGCTCACCAGTTAGGGTAACGTTACGCAAACTTGCTAAGTCTTTATTGCCGTCCACTACCAGTGCTTTAGAAGCGGTAACAGTACCGCCTGTAACACCATCAAGAACATTAATTTCAGCAGCATCAGCCGTGATAGCAGCTAGCTTAGTAAGGTCAGCAGCAGTCAAATCATCATCATCAAGATAGTTGATTTCTGCTGTAGTGGCTGTAACTCCATCCATGATGTTAAGTTCCGTATACGTTGCAGTACATCCATCAAGAATGTTCAACTCAGCGGCAGTAGACGTAACAGCAGTAGATGCAAGAACTAACTGACCATCAGGTACAACTACTCTAGCTGCCCCACCGAAAATAAGGTCGTCGGTGTCAGCATCCC
>Ga0098040_1000534_pt1 | contig 17478 bp, 13 predicted proteins | sample 7_EtaG_FD_75065 | JGI IMG/M metagenome (GOLD analysis project Ga0098040, IMG submission 75065) | Marine viral communities from the Subarctic Pacific Ocean - 7_ETSP_OMZ_AT15161 metaG | ecosystem: Environmental > Aquatic > Marine > Oceanic | place: Pacific Ocean | collected 2015-01-08
ATACGCCTTCCACCGCCGACCGGGTGGTTATTGGGAGTGTTATTCATCAGATTATTAGTATTAAGACCGTCGAACAGGCGAATACCGCAATTACTTATGAGTTGGTGTTAAGGGCATGACTAGAAACGTCCCTCCCGAAAAGATTGGTGAGTATATGGAAGAGAGGCTTAATGTCTTGCTTCATACTTGCGTATTGGAGAGCGACGCAAGGTTGAAATTGGCAACGCCTGTTGCTGTAGGTCGAATGAGAAATGCTTGGACTATTAGTCAAAATAGTCCTTTTAATACTACAGCGGATTTAGGAGCAACGGAAGATAAGCAACCTGCGAAAGTTTATGCAGATCCAACAAGTGTTGCGGTGAGAATTAACAGAACAGCGCAACGATATTCAAATTATTCGAGAGGTCAAGAAAAGGTTGGTAATCAATATTTTATTTCTAATAATGTCACTTATGCGGAACCAATCGCTTACGGAACAGGTTTACCACGGTCTTGGGGTGGTAAATACAGAAGTATTCAGACGACACCTGGTTACCCTGACCTAATCGCAAAGACCATGGAACGTTGGCTTGAGCGAGAATGGAAAAGAATGACAGTGAGGGATGACTGATGGCTGCTACTGATTTAAATGCCGTTAGAGCGATAATTGAATCCCGATTGGCTACTGAATTAGCGTCAAGCCCTGTTATTCCTGTCGCTTTTCATAATATGCCTTATACACCAACGCCTGGGAGTAGTTGGTGTCAGTGTCTAGTCAGTTTTGCAGGCAGCTCTTTTGAAACGATGGATTCAGTAAATTTAATTACGGGAGTTGTCTTAATAAATATTTTTTCAGCGGCAGGTGTTGGCGCAGGTGCAAACTTGACCATCGGCAAACGTATAAGAGACCTATATAATCGGATTAATGTTTCGGGAGTCCGTTTTGATTCCCCAACCGGCCCCGAAGTGATTGCATCTGCAAATCCTGAGGGATATTTCCAAACTCAGGTGCGTTGCACCTTTGAAACCTTCGAGGAACTCTAACTATGTCTACTTTTTACAAAGGGGAGCAAGGCTCCGTCAAATTCGATGATGACGGGTCCAGTCCTGCCGCTATCGCAAGCACAACATCATGGTCATTAACCATTGATAAAGATGCACTAGAAACATCTGCAATGGGAGACACTTTCAAAGGACACATTGGTGGAATGCCTGGTGGCTCAGGATCCATTGAATTGCTTTATACAGGCACCTCTGGAGACGAGACCAACGCCTTCATTGAATATGTTAATGCTGCAACCGATGCAGGTACAGCAGCTTTTGAACTTTATACAGAAGGCTCGAAGAAGATCACTTTTGATGGTGTAATGACTTCTACAGAGTATGGAGCGACTATAGGAGAAATTCAAAAGGTAACTTGTAGTTTCGTCACTAATGGCACGATTGCGCTGAGTATCTAATATGTGAGCCAACCCCACCAGCTTGCATTGATGTCTACTCTTAAGAAGCAAAAGACCGTGGATTTGATTTGCGGTTCTTTTGATTTGAATGATCGCCGTAAATTTGACCTAAAGAAAGAAGATGGAACGGTCATTGTTGAATTGTTCTTTAAGCCTATAACTAGATCTGATCGGCTTCGCGCTATGGAGAGAGCTGAGTCAGATGATGCATTGCTCCTTAGTACTCAAATGCTCTGTCAGATGGCCGAGCTTGAGGACGGGACTAAAGCCTTCGCGATGGCTGATGTCCCGAAACTGCAAAGAGAACTGCCTGAGTCTGTTCTAAATGAGGTTGAGCTTTTCCTTCATGGTTTAGGTGGAGACGTTGAAATAGCAGAAGCAAAAAACGATTAGAGCAGGACAACTGGCTCTATTTTGAGTTTATTTTGGCCTGCGATTTAGGTAAAACTGTGTCGCAATTGAGGACTGAATTGACAGAAGCCGAATTCGTACATTTTGCTGCTCTTTATGAGATAAAGAATGAGAGGGCGAAGCGAGAAATGGAGAGATCGCGTAGGAATAGGTAGACTTGTCTCAAGTGTGGTAATGCTGTGGCTGAATCAAATATTAGGTTTAGAGTTGATGCGCGGGAGGCTTTGCGGCAGATCCGTGAGATGTCTTCGGCTTCCGGTCGTTTGGCAGGATCCGTCGCTCAGGCCTCAACGAAATTAGGTGGATTGCAGGGGATAATAGGAAGACTGGCAATAGCTGCGACTACAAGATCAATTGTCAATCAAGCGGCTTCTTATCAACAGTTGCAGTTAAGAGTCAAATTATAAAGTCAGAGATATGGAGAGACTGCCAGATTGCAGGCTTTTGCTGCTACGACGGCAAGAAAATTTGGGATGAGTAGCCGAGAGGCATTGTCAGGCGTTACCGATTTATATGCTCGTTTAAGGCCGATGAATATTGCCCTGGAAGATATCCAGACGGCATTTACGGGTTTTAATACTGTTGCGAGGTTATCTGGCTTGAGTTCAGCTCAGGCAGCAGGAGCCTTCTTCCAGTTATCACAGGCTTTAGGCTCGGGTCGTTTACAAGGTGATGAATTTAGGAGTATTGCGGAACAAGTCCCTGGATTGCTTACTGCGGTTGCGAAAACGACAGGGATAGCTCAGCAGAAATTAAAGGAATATGCATCTCAAGGAAAACTAACTTCTGACATCATCATCAAATCTCTACGGTCTGCCGAGGAAGAAGGCGGATCAAGCTTGAAAGCTTTAATTGAGCAATCCCCTGTCCAGAAATTTAAAGATTTCCAGATTGCAATTGAAGAGCTATCTATCTCTGTCGGTGAAAAACTAGTTCCAGCAGTGACACCATTAGTAAAGACATTGACCTTTATGGTCAAAGTATTGGGGGCGTTCCCAGGTCCGATTAAGGCTGTTGTTGCAGGAGTCATGGGGCTTGCAACAGCCGCTGCAATTGCAGGTCCGGTAATAGGTGTATTGATAACGAGGATCAAGGCAATGACTATTGCTTTGAATACTCAGAACGGGGCTTTGCTTATCGGTAAGATTCTAATGGCTGGCCCTTATGTAGCAGCAGCAGCAGCGGTTGGCGTGTCTATTTGGGGCATTCATAAGGCGTTAACTAGCGCGAATAATGAGCATGCTCGATATAACAAGCTTCTTCAAGAAGGAACAGAGGAGGCTAGAGAAAATGAAATAGCCAACTTAAGAAATGCTATCGCATTAAAAGAAAGATTTTTAGCCAGCCGTGGCGCTCAGAAATCTGGAGGAACAAAAAAGGCGCAGGAAGACATAGAGGCACTAAGAAGGAGAATAAAGGACTTACGAGAGGAGATTTGGAAGAAGAACGGAGCACTGAAAGAATCAAAAGACAACTGGGATGATGTAAAGAAAGCAGCAGGTGGATATAAGAAAAAGTTAGAGGAACTTACAAAGATCAGTACTCAGATAAAAGCAGGAGCAGAAGCTATAGGAGATAGTTTTAAATCCTCTTTCAAAGGTCTTATTACTGGAGCGATGTCTGCACAACAGGCCCTTGCCAATTTCTTTAAAAGAATCGCTGATCATTTTGCAGATATGGCAGCAGAGATGGCTGCAACTGCACTGAAATATGCAATTGTGAATACTTTATTTAAGGCTTTTGCCGGTGGTGGCGGTGTAAACCTACCCAAGACAGGTGGAAATACTGGAGTTCATGGTAACTGGATAGAGTCAGGTGCCGAAGATTGGGGATTTAGCAAAAAGGCCGCTGGTGGTTATGTAGATAAACCTGAACTTTCACTGATCGGTGAAGGCGGTCAGGGGGAATATGTCATTCCTGAAAGAGAGATGTCTTCAGCTTTAGCCCGTTACTCACAAGGCGCAAGAGGTGAAGCAGTGCTTGCAGGTGGAGCGCCCGACGATTCAGCAGAGGGTGGAGTCGCTACTGCAACAAGTCCTATTGATGTTCGCTTTACCTCCGAGCGTATTAATTCAATAGACTATGTAACCTTTGATCAGTTCCAAGCTGGTGTTGCAGCCGCAGCGCAACAAGGAGCAAAACAAGGAGAAATAGCAACTTTGAAACGGTTGAAAACTAGCCCTAGCACTAGAAGAGGTTTAGGAATTTAATGGGAAATACGATCCCCATAACTCCAACAACAGCGTCAAAAGAGCTGGCAGTTGGTCATTTTGTGACACTTCACGATTACAAAAGTACAACCGTTACAGATAAGCATCGTTTTCAGAATTTTCATATAGGCGAGATAGTGGAATACACCCCTACAGGCAGCACAACTAAAGAGAGATATCTTTTCCTTCCTTTTGGTTTTTCCGGTGTGACGATTAGTACGGACGGATCAGGTACAGATGCAGACTTGATTTTTCCTAGTAATGATTTGGCTCGGAGTTGGGCTGCTGATGCTGTAGAAGGTCGTTGGACTGCTGAAGTGAAAACGATGTTGGTAGATCCCGCTGATAGAACAACGTTTGGGACAGCACCTTTAGGGACCTTCTGGGGTCAAGTTTCGTCTGGAGGATTTGATGATACGAAACTAAAACTTACCTTGAGTTCAGTTATTGATGCTGTTGGAGCGGCTTTCCCTCAAAGACGATTAACTCCTTCTTTAGTAGGGAGTTTGCCTACAACTAGTAATGTCCGCATGCAGTGATCTCATCGGAATGCCCTATGAATTAGGGGCAGACGGTACAAATGGAAAGATTGATTGTATTCATTTGTGTTATGTCGTTTGGAAAGAATATGAGATTAAATCACCTCCGTTTAATCCTCAATGGTATGGGGCTACAAGATGGCGAGTTGGTAGAGATCTTTTGAAATGGGGGTACAGAGTTCCCGAACCTAGGTACGATGGTGACATTGTTTTAGTACCGCAAGACTCATGGGCGTTCGCGGTGATGTGGGAGGGAGGAATTCTGTATCTGAATCCGTATTTAGAAAAGGTGCAATGGTCTCAGGTGCAAGGGTTTATGACGCTCCCTTGCTTCCGTTCGAAAGACAGCTTATTGACGCAATAGGTTCAACTGAAGAGGAGTATCGATATTTTGTAGCGGAGACTATTTGGAAGGGTCGTATTAGACCAGCGAGTTATGAAAATATTCCTGATATACAAAATACTCTTGTAGGTGAAGCAGGTGCATTGACCTTATTAGGTCAAATTGTTGTTGGGGTCACGTTAACTGCCATAGGTATTTTATTAACACCTAAACCCAGGCAACCTAAGCAGATAAAAGGACAAAGGGCAGATGATATTAATAATGCAGGAAGATTTACTCCAACACATGGGTTTGATACTTTAAGTGAAATAGCTGACTATGGATCACCTATCCCAATCATTTTTGGTAGATATAGAAGTGATGATAAGGACGGAGGGATGCTAGTTACTCCTAGACTTGTCTGGTCTCAGATGAAGAGTTTAGGTAGACAACAACTTGCGAAATTGATGTTTGTAGTAGGGGAACAGGGTGCTCCTCAAGAGACTTATAAAGGGATAAAGAAACCAGACGTTGCTGGGATTTTTATAGGCAATAATCAATTAGTAGGTACACCTGAATCTCAGTTTGCTTTTTACTGGAAACGAAGCACAATTCCGACAACAGGTAGACAACAATTTAGGATTCATACAGAGAATAAAGCTTATGGGACTTGTAATCCATACGTAGATGGACAAAATAGCGACAATGCTAATGATGATATTTTATTAGTTACAACAGGGAATGCTGCAAAGGAAGAAGGTTTTTCTTCTGCACATTCACCTTCTAATACAGCTCAATTTGGATGTTATTCACCTATTAGAAATGGGACCCCACTAAAATTAAACTGGCGCGTTATCCCTATTCCTCATGTTTTGGATCGCAATGACGATGATCCAAAACCTTATCGTCTGGGATATGGAAGATGGAAAATAGCAGGCAGTAAGGGTGTTTTTACTCAAGTTACGTTATCAGATGGCACAAAAGTAGACAGGATTGATTATCAAAAAAGACAGGCTCATAATGACGGTAAAGGTAAACCAGAGAGGAATGGAATGCCAGGGTTGGGACGGCTTTATTCTTGTCGGATGGGAATTCTAAAATATAGACAAAAGACAGGTGATTCTAGTTCAGGTCCAACATTTGGTGCATGGCAGGAATCAAGAAGAACTGCTGATCCAGGGAATGGTCTATGGGTTCCAAGGAGAACAATTACTGGAGTTAAGAGAGGAGATCAGATCTTGTTTGTAATAAGAAAAGGGACTGAACAAATTGGGAAAATTTATTTTGACAACAAGGGGGCAACTGTTGATGATATCAATTCAAAGGTGAATACTTTTAGGAAGCAGGCTGATGATGCTATGCAGTTAGGAGAGGAATTCCAAATTGGTAGATGTTTGTGGAAAGTAACTAATAGGACCCTTGATATATGGAAAGTAGGTGATCCAGAGTCTGATGATAACGGTGTAAATGCCAGTACTGATCAAGAGATTACTCTTGAATGTATAGATCATAATCAAGGGCTAAATAACACTGTAGGTCTTGTTGCTCTTGCTCTCATTGCTCCAACACGTACAGGTGCTGCAAGTATTCCAAATTTAAGAAAACAAGATGGGTCTGCGAGAAGGAACTGGACGGCGGATGGGTTGGGCTCAGGTTCATCAGGTAAACACCCTGGACCGCTTGATGGAACTGGATTTATAGGAGACGACCCTCAATTTGGAACAGTGCCAGGCACTTCATGGTATCCCTTGTTGAAGATAGAAAAGGCAATTGTTCGTAATAGTAGACCCTGTAGTTGCACTGAGATTGGTTTTAAAAGTATTGTCTATCAGCAACTAAATGGTCTTTGTAACTTTCAATCTATTCCAACTATCGGTGAGCTAAAGGATACAGATCATATAGGAGTAAGGATGGAAAGTGGCTTTAATAGTTCTTATATCAGGAGAGCCTCTTGTTTTGAAGTTAGATGGAGAATTGCAGGAAGTAGTGAGGATTCTTGGGGGGGATGGTCGAGGCTGGACGCAGATCTCCGATTTGTGATAATCGGCTCAGAGAATGTTGCTCAATATCATTTTCTAAAATTTCAACATAAAGGAACTCTTGTTAATAAGAAAATAGAATTTCAGATTTGCCCTTTAAATGGCGGTGATATGCGAAAACTTGCCGACACCGCAAAATTCTATTTATTACGTGCTAGGTCTTTATCCAAGTCTGATAATAATGCTCTTCAAAGTCGTGATCTTACCAACTTCAAAGTTCATTATCATGGAGAAATAGTTGAGAAGAGTTATATTAAAAACAATCCAGAATTTTATAGTAGACCAAGCGTTACAACCACAGGAGGAGGTTCTTCTGGTGATCCAACGGAAATAACTAAGCAGTCTTTCTGGGCAGAAAGAAATGCAGGTAAACAAGAAGTTAAGTATATAAAAGAATTAGAATTCGCTCCTTTCAATGGTAAGGGTGCAAGTCAAAAGACTTCAGGGAATACGAATTGGCACACCGGAGGTTATGGGGCGTGGCAATGGGAAATGTTCGGAACAGCGAATGGAGGGGTCTCTCCTGATGGACTTAATGTACAGAAGATTCAATCAAATCCAGACACTTATAGGGTAACGGAAGAATTCGAAGCGAGTGAGAAACCTGTAAGAATAAGATTTACTGTTAAGAGATTAAAGACAGGAGCTTCGGGAGATAAAGAATATTTTTGGTGGGTTATTAATGATAATTGGAGATGGCAGAATGAAAGTACTAATAATATTAATGGGGTTGTCCCTGTTCGCGATGGTGATCAAGATTTAAATCAAGGATGGTCTATTAATAACCTTATTAGTATTGTGAAATCAGTTGCTTCTGGTAATCCTTGGAAAGATTCCAGAACTCATGCAAGAGTTAAAGTGAAAGTAACAGATGTTTCAACGAACATGGGAATTGTTCAAGGAAAAAGATTTGGCTTTAATTATGAGATATTTGGAAATGTCACTAGTGCCACTAAAACAGTTGCTATGGTTATTAATAGTAGTAATAGCAATCTGGGAAGCGGTAAAACTATTAAGCTTAAATTCAAAGGAAAAAGACAATTACTTCAAAGTCATTGGTCAGGAGAAACCAAGGCTTGGGTTTTAGATGAAGTTGAAGTTGACGATTCACAAGATCCTGCAGGTAACTGGTCAAAGGGGAATGAATTTATTGTTAAAGAAGGTATAACCAGTGACAATCCTTTTAGAAATGCTGGGAGTGGAAAGGTAGGAGTGGTTTTAAAAGTAGACAATACTGAGGAGACACCTACGGTTACTGTTATAGAGGGTAATAGACTATTTGAAGGGCATACTCAGTATTCTGATATGACTCTGTTTGATGGATTTGTAACCAAGTCAAATCAGTCTTCGCCTGAACATGTGGTTACTTATGTGAATGAAATTATTGATAATGATGATGGAGATGAAGATTTTTCTCCAGGATATAACAAGCTAGCAACGGCGGCACTTGTTTTAAAAGCTGGTCGTAATTATAACTCTTTAGAGCAAGTACGGTTTTGGTTGGATTCAGGTATTCCGGTTAAGCGATTAACCGCTAGTGCCAATAGAAATGATGCTTATGGTGATACTAATGAAGATGGACCTAGTAGTTTAATCACGGATCTTGTTAATTATATGTTGACTGATGAGACAGGTGGAATTTCTAAATCGTTAGGAGGAGGTGTAAGTGCGAGTTATTTAATAGATCGATCTCAGATGCAGCAAACTGCAAAGTTCCTTGTTAAAAATCATCTGTATTTTAATGGTGTGATTGGAGATGCCGTAAATGTCCGTGAATATATAAGCGGAATAGCTTCTTCTTTCCTTTGCGATTTCTGTTTGTCTGATGGAAAGTTTACTTTAACTCCAGCATTACCTATGACATCAACTGGAGAGATAAGTCAAGCTGCAATTACTCCGAAACAGATTTTCACTGCAGGTAATATTTTAGAAGATAGTTTCTCTATAAATTATTTATCTGCTGAAGAGAGGCAGCCTTTTATCGCTTCTGTGAGGTGGAGAAAAGAAGTGAAGAACCAATTACCAGAGGAACAGGTAGAAGTTATTCAATATAAAGACTTTGATGAAGACATAAGTACTATTGAAACTTACGATATGACTGCATTCTGCACCTCTCAGACTCATGCACGATTGTTTGGTAAGTTTGCTTTAGCAGTAAGGGATCAAGTTACACATATCGTTAATTTCAAGACAACTCCATATGGTTTAAATTTAGCTCCTGGAGATTACATAAAAATAACAACAGCGGCAAGCCCTTACACGACAGCGAACAATGGAACAGTTGCATCTGATGGAACGATAACGAGTGTAAGAACTATGGGTAATGGTAAATATAAGGTTGCGTATTACCAGACGGGTTCAGAGACAGATGTTATAACGGACGATATGACAGTAAGCAGTGGCAAGGTTACTGAGGTTGATAAATTTAAAAATAGTTTTTTCTCTGTAGTAGCTTCAACTGATAGCAGCACTATTTATAAGGTTCAAGAGTTAACAATAGAAGAAGATTGTACAGTAGCTATTTCAGCCATAGAGTTTCCATGTAATAGTTCGAACAAGAGTTTGATTGCTAGTATAGTAAAAAGTAATAGTAATTTTAATTTTAATCCTCTCTAATGGCTTTTCCTCCTTTGGTTCCTAGTTCCAGAAGTTTTTCTGCTGGCAATTGGCCGATCAAGACTTTCAAGTCTCAGAGTGGAGATGAGACTCGGATTTTATATGGGGATAAAAAATCAGGATTAAAATTAACTCTTACGTATAAGAATATTTTAGACACACAAGCAGATGATTTTATTGCCCATTATGATGATAATAAGGGGACCTATAAGGCATTCACGATAGAGGATGGAACAAGTAAACCTTGGGGATTCGTAGAGAAGGGATGGAATGGAGACAACAAAGATACTTCAACACCGAAAAAAAGTATTTTAAATGCTGAACGATATGACAATAAATGGCGTTATACGGGACCTCCCCAGATAAACCAAACTTTTAGCGGTAGAAGCACAATTAGTTTCACTTTGGTTTCTGTCCTATAAACTAGGACGATAGGAGGTAGTTCAATGGCAACAAAGCTTTATACAGGGATGGACGGAGCATTGATGTTTCAACGTGGTGCGTCTACTGCTTTAACTTGGGATACTTGCGCAAAGGTAAGGGGTTGGAGCTTAACTGCAAATCTGAACACGCTTGATATCACTACTCTTGGCGATTGTGTGGTAAATAATGCGGCAGGGATAGCAAGCTATTCAGGTCAAGCAACAATTTTGTACTATCAGAATGATGGCGCGGCTACAAGTCCATCTAATGATGCGGGCACTTTCCTTCAAACATTAATGCCAGGGAGTACTAACGGACGTGTTTATCCTGGAGGTGATGCCACTAAAACTCATGATGACTATACAAGATTAAAACTGAACCTTTCCAATGGAGACACGGCTCCCGGCACATCATTAGATAGATACATTGACTTTGAATGTTTTATTACAAGTGCATCGATAACTGTTCAGACTGGTGATGTTGTGACTAGTGAAATTAGCTTTGTTAATAGAACTACACTTACGACTGTAAAACTCGGGACAGTTTTATGAGTGTTTACTTAGGTTCTAATGGAATGATTATGCTTCGTCGGTCTTCCGGTGATCAGCAGATTACTATTAAGTTAACTGATGACAGTATTGGAACGTCAGACGTAACTAATAGGAAAATATTGGTGTGGGCACTCCCTAGTGTGGGAAGAAAAGATACAGCGAATGAATTAGGAGACAAAGCCTCTAGTTGGCAGGAGTATTTGAATCTAACGTCTCTTTCAACAGGAGATAAAGTCACGTTGAGCGGAACGGCTGCTCTTGGTTTTATTGATAAAAATACTACAGGAGGCGCGTCTGCTGAGACTGCTAATTCACGCAGCTTCTATGTCTATGTAGATGATATGGGGAGTATTAGATTGTATTTAACTTTCAAAGATAGTTTGACCGGAGCAAAGGCAACTGCTGTTAGGTTAATCGCGATACCTGATGGGACAACACATACAATTACTGTAAGTATTGACAATCAAGGTTATCGAGTTTTAGGTCAGGTTGTTCAGTATGAATTAAATACATCTAGAGAGGCTATCGACACAACAAGTCTTGCTGATCAATTTCGGACGCAATATAGCACTTTGATGACAGGCTCAGGAAGAATTGTATGTAATTGGGATTACTTAGATCTAGGAGTTAGCAAAAGATGGGTTAAAGATACTCAACAAACAAATACTGCAAGTGATGAGAACTATCAAGAAGTTCCACATTATTTAAACCAACTGCTTCTTAGGGCAGAGATAGGCAGTGAATTTTTATCGCATTTCTTTATTAAAACTTCTAACGGGGAAGGGGGAACAGGAGATGATCAGATTTGGTATAACGTTCGAGGTGTATTAACGAATGTTGCAATGCAATTTAATGTAGGAAACATCATTCAAATGACAGCAGATTTCATAACAACTGGGCCATTCTTTTTGCAATCTGCAACTGAAATTGAATATAAATTATTGCTTGAGTCTGACTATGATCTCCTCCTTGATCAGAATGAGGACAAGGTTATCGCAAGTACTGATGACACCTAAAGCACGCTAACCTGGAGTGACTGCGTAGTTAAAGCCTTTCGGAGGTTTCATCTCATATGGCTAATTCGAAAATATCTGACTTGCCTGTTGTTACAGGTTCAGGTGTAGACGAGGACGACAAGCTTGTCATTGTCAACGGAGCTGCCACTAAAGCTATTGCTTATAAGGAGCTGCTTAGTAATGCTGCCTTAGCTGAAGCTCCAAATGGCGCTGTCCCTTCGGCAAAAATCACCTTTGCCTCTGGAGCAATAGTTGAAGCTTCAATGGCCACGAACTCGGTTAATACCGCGGCTGTTAAAGACGACAATATAACGGCAGCTAAATTAGCCAATTCATCTACTTCCCAGTTAGCAACTTCAGCTCCTACAGCAGATTTCACTGGACAGACTTGGGTAGATACGGATGATGGGCACAAAGTTTATGTATGGGACGGATCTGCTTGGCAACAGACAAAAGCAGGTGGTTCTGTTAATACAATTGCCGGTGCTACTGGAAATTTAGTCAATATCACTTCAACAGCAGGGGGGACTCCTTCTGGCAGTCAATACACGATTGATGCAACGATTGATAATTTCAGTGCAAATACATTTTTAGCAGGACCAACTTCAGGGTCAGCAGCAACTCCAACATCTCGAGCTATTGACGGAGCTGATCTCCCGGTTGCAGCGAGTGGAACAACAGGGGGAGTAAAGGTCAACGGAGAAGGATTGAGAATGGATAGTGGCGTCATTGAAGTTGATGCTGATGTCACTGCTCAAACAACTTTTGCAGTCGTCAAATGTAGTGCGAAAGGTTTAATTACTGAGACTCAAACACTTGCTAATAGTGCTGCAGAATTACCTGTCGCAACGACTTCTGCCAAGGGTGCAGTAATTGTCACGAGTGGAGGAGGACTAACCGTTGATGGCTCTGGAAATTTATCTATTACTAACTCTGTCACCGGAGCAACAAAATGTAAGGTCACATACGACTCTGACGGCCTAATTACTGCTGGGGGTGACTTGGCTGCTGATGATATTCCTGCAATTTCTGCTGACAAAATAACAAGTGGGGCTTTAGATGCAGCACGTCTTCCTGCTGATGGTGTTGACGGTACAAAATTATCAAATAGTTCAACTTGTATCATCCAATCCATAGCCCAGGCGGGTTTTCCTACAGCATTATTTACGGGCCAATTGTGTTTTGACTCCGTTGCTGAAGATGCATATTTGTGGGACGGAAATGCTTGGCAGGCGATTACTACCCTGACCAAGGGAAGTTTAATCTTTGGTGGAAATTTCAACTGTAGCACAAGCAAAATGGCGTCTGTAACCACTGCAGGAACTGCGGCTGGCCTTGTTGTTGGTTCTAATTTGCCGACTGCTTCTGCTTCTGTTGATGGTGTATACGTGGTGGTTTCGACAGCAGGAACTCCCTCAAGTCCAGCGCCCGCAGTATCACTTAGTCCCCCCGATTACATTCTGGGGGTAACAAATGCTTCAGGCAGTAGTTGGCAAGAAATTGACTTATCTGCGACTGTAAGTGGACAGGTCGCAACCAACGTTGGTTTTACACCATACGGTGATATTAGTTCTAGTAATGTACAAGATGCGCTACAAGAAGTATCGACTGAAAAGTTACCTAAGTCAGGCGGTGAAATTACAGGTGAGTTATTAATTGGGGCTGCTGGATCGTTAGTTTTTGAAGGTGCGACAGCGAATGCGTATGAAATAACTTTAGCCCCATCCGACCCAACATCTGCAGATAGAACGGTAACGATTCCTGATCAAACGGGAAATTTGATCGTCAGTGGGAATGCTTCACTTGTAAATGCGGATGTAGCGACAAATGCAGCGATTGATTACAGCAAATTAGCGGCATTAGCAGACGGAAAAATATTAATGGGGAATGGATCTAACGTCCCAACTGCTGTTACACCTTCTGGTGATGTAACTATTACAAATGCAGGTGTTGCTGCTATAGCTTCTGGAGTAATCGTCAACGCAGATATAAATGCTTCAGCAGCGATTGCTGGATCAAAGCTCGCGGCTGGTTCGACATCTGCTCAAGGTGCATTACAGCTTAGCGATGCAACCAATAGCACCTCCACTTCTTTAGCGGCCACAGCTAATGCAGTAAAAGTAACAAAAGACGTAGCAGATGCCGCTCTACCAAAGGCAGGTGGCACGTTAACAGGGAACATTAATCTCGATAATGATAAACAGCTAAATCTGTATGAAGCTGATAGCAACGGATCGGCTTATATCGGCCTAAAAGCTCCAACCGATATGGGGAGCACTTCGTCTTACACGTTGTCGCTTCCTGCAACCGCACCAGCAGCAAACAAAATCCTTAAGTGTGATGGCTCAACTCCGACCACTTTGGTTTGGGGTGATGACTCTGCAACTGACTCAACCAAAATGCCGACTGCTGGAGGAACTTTTACGGGCGCTGTTACGTGGGGAGCAGACGATACAGGTTATGACGTAAAAATGTTCGGTGCCACTGCAGGCGCCTATCTCCTTTGGGACGAATCCGATGATGCCTTAAAGACAGCAGGCGAAGCTGTAATAGATGTCGTTAAGGACAAATTTAAGATCGGTGGTGTCGCAATGACTTGCACTTCTGCCGAACTCAACATTTTAGATGGAGTAACGAGTACAACGGCTGAGCTGAATATTCTCGACGGAGTTACCAGCACGACGGCTGAACTGAACATCCTCGATGGAGTAACAGCAAATGCGACAGAGATAAACCTTCTAGATGGAAAGAGTGCTATCGGTGATGCATTACTGGGAACAGCTCAAACCTTTACAGCTACTCAAAGTGGAACAATCACATCTATTGCATACGGTTCTTCAGTTTCTTTGAACCTAAATACCACTAACAACTTCGTTATTGCTCAATTGACTGGTGCCTTTACACTCGCCAATCCTTCTGCCTTAACAGCAGGTGCCAGTGGAGCGATTAAGATTACGCAGCACAGCAGCAGCCCAGTCGTCGCTGGCTGGGGAACCTACTGGCACTTTCCAACTGGTTCTGCCAATGCAGCATTATCTACAACAGCTGGGGCGATAGACGTTCTTGTCTATACAGTGTTATCAGCCACGTCTATTGCGTGCCAACTCATCAAAGACGTTAAGGACTGATTTATGGGAATCCCTGGTGCTGCTAATTCACTTCTTGCTGCTGCTGCTGGCGCTGTACCAGGAGCAAGTCCTACTAGAGCATTACGTATAGATAACACAAATTCTGGATATCTAACTAGGACAGCAGGCGCTGGCGGTTCAGCAAGAAAATGGACATTTAATTGTTGGTGGAAATTCAGTGGCGCGGGTTTAAGCACTAGTGGTGCCCTCTTTGGGTGTAGGCCAGGATCAAGTAATGACACAACTTTTGCCGTTAGATATGAAACAGACGGCACTTTTAAGATGACAACAGAAGCTGAGCTTTTGTTTCAAACAACTCAAGTTTTCCGTGATCCAACAGCATGGCAGATGTTAACCGTCGTTATGGACACGGGAAATCAAACGTCTGGAGATAGGTTTAAAATGTTTGTCAACGGTACTCGTATAACTGACTGGAGTACAGCTGCAACTATTACTCAAGATCGAGACTTGGGATGGAATAAAAACGCTGAGATGAATATAGGGAGATTATCTTCTTTAGGTTATTACGCCGATATGTATTTAGCAAACATACATTTTATTAATGATGCAGTTTTAGCTCCAAGTGACTTTTCAGAAACAGATTCAGGGACAGGACAACTAATCCCTAAAGATTACACAGGGAGTTACGGTACTAATGGCTTCCATCTTGAATTTGATGATAATTCGAGTAACACAGCAACAACAATAGGAAAGGATACTTCAGGCAATAGTAACAACTGGACACCAGTCAACATTAGTGTCAGTGATGGTGGTCCAACTAGTGTTACTGCCGCAACAGGGGGACAGCCTATTTGGGACACAAGTGATACTTATGGAGGGACGATTTCCAGCGGATATGAAACAGATGCTTCCTCTTCTAATCTTTATTTAGCAATACCAATGAATGGTTCCAATAATGGAACTACTTTTACAGACGAAAGTAATCATATAAACGGCAGTAGTACGGAGAAAACTGTTACAGCTTCTGATCAGATGAAGACGAAGACTGATCAGTCACATTTTTACGGTTCTAGTGGATATCTCCCCCCAGCTTCAAGCGATACGAACGTATCAGGCTATTTAACTATTGATGGTCACAGTGAATTGGCTATAGGCACGGGTTCATTTACTATTGAATTTTGGTACAGACCAGGGCCTACCCCAGGATCAAACAATTGTGTATTTGACTGGAGAGAACCAGGGTTTTTATTAAGACATAGTGGTGATGATACCCTTGCATTGCATGGGAGCCCTACGCCAGGACAACTTTGGGTTCTTGCCTATATATCTGTCATGAGAGGACAGTGGCAACACATTGCTATATCAAGAAATGGAAGCAATTTAATGGTATTCACAGATGGAAGAAAGGTTGTAGATATGACATGGACGGGTGATCAACCTCAAGATGATTTAGAGATTAATAAATTCGGAGATACCGATGATTTAGGTGTAGGTGGTCATATGCAGGACTTCCGAATATACGTTGGTGCGGCTAAATACACAGCAGACTTTTCGCCTCCTAGAAGCACTCGAAGCCCTGATGTTTCTATACAAAATGATTCAGTAAGAGACACCCCAACTGATAGTGACACTTCAGACGATACTGGGGCTGGCGGTGAAGTAAGTGGTAATTATGCAACGTGGAATTGTCTAGTGCCAGGTAAAACGTATAGGAATGGAAACTTAGATTGTATAGTTCCAGGAAACACTGACGATCCAGCAATCGGGACACTAGGAGTAACAAGTGGTAAATGGTATTTTGAATTAATTTATACAGGTGGTTCTGATGGCGTTTGCGTTGGAGTAACTAAAAATGAATTTCTTCTAGATTTCCCTGGCAATAATGAGGATAGTTGGGCCTTTCTTTCTTATTCAGGGAAGAAAGCTCATAACGCCACTCAAGTATCTTATGGTACTGCCTTTACACCAACTGCTGCCTCTGGGCATGGAACAACTGTTGGTTGCGCTTTAGATATAGACAATAGAAAGATATGGTGGGCTATAAATGGAACTTGGCAAGCATCAGGAAATCCTGCTACTGGAGCGAATGCTGCCTACACGGATTTAGATGAGAATGTCACATATTTCATCACTTGTGGAACAGATTCTGGAGGGGTACATAGCTCTGAATTCAGTTTAAATGCAGGGCAAAGAGCTTTTGCTAATGCAGCACCTTCGGGTTTCAAACCTTGGTCTACTTCTTTTCTCCCTGACCCTGCAATTGCAAAGGCTAATGAATATTTTGATGTTGTAACTTACACTGGTACTGCAGTTGGTACTGATCTTGTAATAACTGAACTAAACTTCCAACCTGAGTTCCTATGGATTAAATCAAGAAGTCATACTGTTGAACATCATTTACAAGATGCAATTAGAGGTGTTACGAAAATGCTGCAATCTGATACAACTGCAGCAGAAATTACAGATACAGGTCTATTAACTTCATTTGATACCAATGGTTTTACATTACCTGCAGAGGCTTCTGGTGAAAGTAATAATGTAGAGAATTGGACATGGGTTAGCTGGGCCTGGGATGCAGGAACAGCTGCAGCAACACCTTCAAGTTCATATAATATAACTCCATCAGCTCAGTGGGTTAATGCCACAGCTGGTTTTAGTATCACAGGTTATACTGGTAATTCTAGTACTGAACAAACAATACCTCATGGATTATCAGTTGCACCAGATTTAATTATAACTAAAGCACGTAGTGCTGCATATGAATGGCCAGTTTACCACTCTAGTCTTGCTACTAATAAAAATTTATTCTTACATTTAGATAAT
>Ga0098040_1000535_pt1 | contig 17443 bp, 15 predicted proteins | sample 7_EtaG_FD_75065 | JGI IMG/M metagenome (GOLD analysis project Ga0098040, IMG submission 75065) | Marine viral communities from the Subarctic Pacific Ocean - 7_ETSP_OMZ_AT15161 metaG | ecosystem: Environmental > Aquatic > Marine > Oceanic | place: Pacific Ocean | collected 2015-01-08
CCTGGAAGCGAGTGGGCTACTTGGGAGAAAAGTTTGCTTTTAATCTGTATGATATTGAGGCCGGGTGGACCGAGAAATCCAAAAGCCGCCGACAAGAGTGGAATACCAAACAGGGACGACGGGGCTGGAACAGACCAGAGGGTGACACCTCATCCACTCCGAGCGAGGCACGGTATGCCGACGAGACCGTAGCCAAATTTTCCCACGCCCCCAAAGACAAAGACCTGACAAAAGGGACAAAAATCACGGTTCAAATAATGGATCTCCCATTCCAGGGTTTTTTCTATAACATGACTTTATTTGAGTTCTGCGAGTATAGCGGAATTGATATACGGACTTTTGATCAGGGTAATAATGGCTCAGATATTGGTGATCTTCACAGCGCTGTTGGCCCCGAGTTCCTCAGGGAAGGAAGTCATTATTTGGCAAAATATGATGGCACGCCAACCAAGACCTCGTTAAAATCCCATGACCCGGAAACGGGAAGTGAGGAGTTTGGAATATATGACCCCGAATTTGTCTTTCGCCCAGCAGCCGGATATAAGAACCGCAGCGGACGAAGAGGTCGAGCAACGGCCGTCATGTTGGGGATGGTACCGGCTAAAACGGTCATAGCATTTAATTATTTTTATCTCAACGAAAATAATGCTCAAAAAGAGTTTAATAAGTTTTCTAAACTTCAAGCGTTAGCAGATGCCGTTGATGAGGCGCCACCGGGTTCGGCCGAAGCCCAAGCTGCGACTGATGCTTATAAATCGTCTCTTCGGCAAATGAAATCCAACTGCGTCAATATAGGAGATCAAACTGCGATCACCCGTGCCAACGCAACGCCGGCTGATTTAATTTTTAGTGAAAAATGCGTATTAGCTGCTAATATAAAGTTTTTGGCCCGAGAAAATCAGATTAAAATGTTTCGTACCAAGAAATATAAATTTATTGAAATGGCCAATGGAAATCCTTCCGAATTTATAAACAAGCTTCATATGCAAGAAGGGTTTCTAGAATTTGCCCACGATGTTAATAATCTTCACCTGTCCCATCTTTTGCCTTATTACAGATTTTTTAAGGTTAAATACGAAGATGGTTGCCCCGAAACTCAAATTCCTATTATATTCCCCCAGCAAGCGGATTTGACTGCCATGATGGAATCTCACGGCCGAGGCCAGGTGGGCGTCAAAAATATTACTTGGCGATATATAAGTGATAATGTATCAACGGTCCGGAATGATATCGAGGCAGAGGTAACTTTATTTTTTCAAAACTTCAACGCTTTAACGGAGTGTCACACTAGTGCCGCCGGCGAAACATGGCAATATTTGGATTTATTACGGCGGCCGCCAAAAGATTTGGAGAAGATTTTAGCCCAAGCCGCGAAGGCGCGGCAAAAAGCCAAATGTGCCTCTGGCGCCCTCCTTACAAAATCCGAACTCAACGCTTCACAAACTACTTCTTCTAAGAAAAATCCAAAGCCAAGCGAAATTGAAGAAGCCATCCTATCTTCCAAGGGCGCATTAATAAACCCAGCCGCAGCTTTCCCCGAATGGCATGAAATAAAATTAGTAGTAGGGTGGGTTAAGCCTAATTTTTTACCAGATGACCCCAATGATCTCATTAAAAAGGGAGTAGAAAACAACGCAACTCCTTTATTTCTAACTTTGATTGATCACTCTTTTGATATCCGACAAGATGGAGTATTTGAACTTACTTTGACTTACCGCGCCAGGATTGAGGGATTGTTATCAGATGGTCGTGCCAATATTCTAGCTAATGCGGCTTCTCGCAACGCACGAGCCAAGTTGGATGAGCAAATGCGCGATGCTAAACAGTTTTGCGATGAACAGCTGATCGAGACAGTTAAAAAGCAAATTAAAGTCCACAATGGTATTCAAAAAGCTTGGATGGGCGATGCACTTTTAGCTGATCTTATAAAAGGCAAAGCTGATTTTTTGAAAAGAACACAAATTTTTACAGCCATAATATCTAGTGATGAAATAGTCGATGCGCAATTTACGAATGCGCCGGTCACCCTAAGTCACAAGAACACCAATGTATCCTTCCCTAATGGCAACAAAAACCTCGACCCGGTCGATTTCGAGGGAGTTGCACGCGGGCAAGGATCTGCCAAGTTGGCAGCCAAATATACAGTAGCGGGTATTGATAGGCAGAATATGGGATATGTAGTTGCCACGACTACACAAACATCAGAAGGGGAGACGAGCAACGAACTTCTCGCATCGTCGGTAGCCACGGAGACGGCAACTAATGCAAAATATGGAGACGGCGACATTAATAAACAATATGAAGCGAGAATAACGCAAAATACTTATCCGGATTTTTTAGATTATCAAGAAAAGTTAAAAAACAACATGGAAACGGATATTGAGGAGGCTAAATGGAATATTTGGCCTTTCACGAAGTGGAATGCGGAAATCGTCAAAGAACTCACTACAAACAATGAGGCCACGGCAGACACTTTAGAGCTAGGAAGAGATAAAGTTAGAGAAGGTCGACAATTTATATCCTATCCTATTCATTTTATGTATGCAGGAGATTTAATAGAAAACGCGGCCCAGCATGCCTTGGGCCAAACGGGCGGCGATCCACCCATCAATAATCCCTCCTCCTTTGCGCCGTGTACGGTGGGGGATGTTAAAATACTCTTGGGTCCGGTGGAACTGAAGGATGTGGATGGTGTCGCTTATCGGATAAATATTGCTGATATCCCCATTTCTTTAAGGGCTTTTGGTGCTTGGTTTGAAAAAAACATCACCAATCAAGACAAATCTTCTTATTCATTGCTTCAATTTATTCGCGATATGGTTAAGATAGGATTAGTAGATATTTTTCAATCTAATTGTTATGATGGCGCCTATCGTCAAACAGTAGCTCTCAAGACAGGAATCTTGTCGGTCCCCAAGCTGGAAAACGGATCCACCCCAATCCAAGAAAAAATCGATCAGTCAATGCCCAGTTGGCAAAAGGGGAACGTGGTAAAGACAAAGCTGGGGGTTGATTACTTCGCTGGGAAAGCCGGCGTCCCCCCATGGAAATATACTGACACAGCCGTCAACAATATTTTAAATTTAGAGTATATTTCAAACAAGAGGCCACTTAGTATCGTGAATGTTTGGTCACCCGCCAGTGAACTAACTCATTATGTATATGTATATGGCGAGCATGCTGATCCGGGCAGAGATCTTATAGGAAATTTTGAAAAGGATAAGGCTAGAGGAATTTATCACCTTTATATGGGACACGAAACAGGGCTAGTTAAATCTATTAAATTTACAAAAACTGACCAACCCTACTTAAGAGAAGCGAAATTTGAAGCTGACTCATTGAACCCTTTAGCTGAGTTATCATCAGTTTACAAGGCGGATGTGGGCATGGTGGGAAATACGATGTTTTATCCAGGGCAATATGTTTTTATTAATATGATGCCCATTGGACAAGATTTGGGACACCCAGGCGATAAGGACGCAAATGATGGACGCGGATCTTATGCTAACCAGTTGGGCCTCGGGGGGTATCATATTATTACCAAAGTTTCGAATGAAATAACTAGTGATAATTTATTCGAAACTAATTTGGAGTGTTTGTGGGATAACAGTGGCGATGGCCGCTCTCGTTTATCCGCTGGCTCGCAAACTAAAGCTGACTTATGTCCTGCCGATACGGAGCCGACCCCAGCCACCCCAGGCCCAGGCGGTAAGGGCATCGAGGAAGCGCCATGAACACGATTATGGATCCAGAAGAGGAATAAAACAAGATGCCGAAAAGATTTCCTATTAACCTGTATGATGCTTCCAACTCTTTGGAGAGTTATGAATTATTTCTAAAACGCACGGCCTACAAGGTGTTCGCCTACTATGAAAAAGGAGACCCGGATCGTATTAATAAGTTACCTCCTCCAATAAAAGACTTTTGGCAACAAGAAAACTGTCTTTATGGTCGAGTTAATGAAGCTTACACCCCGGTAAGGTGTGGTCCTGAATATTTAAATGATGCTGAAGATGGAGTGAGCGCCGTTAACTTCGTGGTGCAAGCGTATTATCAAATGAAAAAAGAGTTTAATCTATTACTGATAAAAGCCAAAAACAATCCGCCGGCCCCTCCTTTAAATATTTTTAGAGCGACCAAAGGGTATCAAGATCTTAAGCCCTCCTTTACTCGGTTAATGAAATCTCTGGAGAGCGGCTTTTTTTATCAAGCTTTATCCAACCCCGGATTAGCTTCGAGTATTACATCTTTCGAAGATTTTCTTCCTTTGTATCTACAATTTATAAAAACTCAGGCTCAAATAGTCCCTATTACTTTTTCCTCCTTCCTGGCAGGCCCCATTGGTTCTGTAATGAATAGTGGTCTCGCGCTCGAAATAGGCGAGTTCGACAATAGTTCGGATGATGAGAAAATTAAAGATTTTATTACTCATCCCTGGTTTACCGTATATAAACAACTGGCTTCAAAATATGGATTTTTTATAGATAAAAATGCTCCATGGAGATTGGTGGCCAACTTATCATCTCCCGCGATGCAAAAATTTATAGGCATGTATACAGCAGGCTCTGTGGGCCCCACCAAATATTTTAGCATCTATACCAGTGCTCCGTATCTTGGTGACATTATAAGACTTAAAAATAGTGCTTTAAAAGTTTACATTGGAATCCGTACAACCCGTCCCCAGATTAAGAAGCCCATTCTTAGCAATGGTTGTTCTAAATATAGAACTATCAGGCGCCCCGCTGCCACATCAGCCGATGTAGAAAAATTTCCTTTTTCTTATTGGTTAAAATTTTATATTCATTTAAAGAATATTGAAACAGGCATGCTTTTTCCTCCCACTCGTTTAGATCATTTTTTTAATAATTCTAAAAATCTTGCAAATTCGGTTGACAACCGGACCGCTTTGGGTTATATTAATAGAAAGTTTGATCGAGTACCGTCTCAGGTAGGATCTCTTAATCATGATAGGTATAAAATATTTTTTAAGAATATACCTCCCGCTAATCGCCCTTTTAGCGATTTTGAGGAATATTATAAAAAAGTCCTATCTGTCGCAACCTATAATAAATTTTAGGAGAGAACGTGTTTTTCCAAACTCTAGATGATAAGTCCCACTGTGTCGGGGTGTATTGTGATGGAGAACTTATTTTTGATAACTTTTCGGAACAACTAACTCATACATGGGCTTATTCTGGATTTTTAAAAAATAAAAATATTCAATATGCTAAAATATATGCAGGCGGCCAGAGTTTAGACGAGGTGTGCCCCGATAGTCTGAAATCACGTTGGTTCCACATTTGCTCTAAACTCAAAGCTTTTATGCGGTCTTTTAAGACAGCGGATATTTCGCTGGAAAATAATTGTTTTTTTGATTTGGTTCCTCAACGATTCCTGAAAGAATATTGTTATGTGAAAGACCAAATTTGTAAATACGTTTTTTCTAAATACTCCAAGCCTGCTAACTATGACTTTCAGGTATCATTAGCTGAAATCCTGGGAGAGATGCGATATCGGGAATTGAATATCAATTCTAAAAATTTATTTCCACTCTTGCATGAACCCCGGGCCCGAAGATTTTTGAAAAATTTAAATGGAACTTTAATTTCATGCAAATTTAATCCTTTTGGAACCAAAACAGGAAGATTGACAACAGAACCCGGAAGTTTTCCTATTTTAACCATGGATAAAAAATACCGATGCGTAGTGGAGCCTACCAATGATTTTTTGATAGAACTTGATTTCAATGCGGCCGAACTAAGAACACTAATATCCCTTCAAGGGAAGCAGCAACCTAAAGAAGATATACATACATGGAATATCGAGAATGTTTATCGTGGACTCGTAACTCGGGAAGAGGCCAAGAAAAGAATCTTCGCGTGGCTTTATAATCCCGATAGTAACGATTATTTATCTTCACGCGCTTATGATCGGCGTTCTGTGGTACAAAAGTACTTCACTCAGGGCCAAGTGAGAACCTTTTGGGACAAGATCATCCCCTCCGAAGAAAGAACTGCATTAAATTATATTATTCAAAGTACTTGTGCCGAGAATGTTTTGAGACAGATGATTAAAGTTAGTAATTACCTGGAAGACAAAAAATCTTTTGTTGCTTTCCCGGTTCATGATTCTATCATTTTGGATTTAAAATTTGAAGAGCGCTATTTGTTGCCCGAGATAATTAAAATATTCGGAGACACAGAGCTAGGGAACTTCATGGTGAACACCCGTGCTGGAAAGGATTTCAGCAATTTAAAAAAATTAAAATTATGAGAAAAAAATGAATGTGATTGGATTAGGAAATGCAGGCTGTAACATTGTTAAAGAGTTTGAAAAATACCCGCAATATACAGGCTATAAAATTGATATTGGTGAGCGAGGCGAGAGATGTTATGATTTTCCCCTTTTTAAAACCAGTGAAGAATATGAAGCGAAGGCGCCTAATTTAAAGTCCTTCTTTAAGGATGTAGATGGAGATATTTTATTCATAATGGCCGGAAGCGGAGCTATCTCTTGCGCTGCCTTGAACATTCTTCAACAACTTAATTCCTCACAGATTTCAGTGGTTTATGTTCAGCCAGAATTATCTTTATTGAATGCTGTTCAAGCCTCCCGAGAACGATTAGTTCGCGGGGTTTTGCAACAATATGCGCGCTCGGGTCTTCTTAAAAGAATGTTTTTAGTTTCAAATCCAATTTTAGAAAATATTATAGGAGATATCCCCATCATGAGTTATTTTGATAAACTAAATGAAATATTGGTATCCACCTTTCATATGGTTCATATTTTTGAAAATTTAAAACCTGTGATGGGAAAAATAGAAAATCCTGATAATGTATGTAGAATCTCTACGGTGGGTATCTTTGATTTTATAAAAAATGAAGAAAAATTTTTTTTCCCCCTTTCTAAAGCAAGAGACATCTGCTATATTTACGGAGTCAACGAAGAGAAGCTGCAAACAGACGGCGCTTTATTCCGGACCATCGTTAATCAAATGAAAAATAAGACAACCGACAAGACAGCTATCTCCTATGCTGTATTTTCTACCCAATATGCAGATGATATTGCTTATTGTGTGGCTCACGCATCCTTAGTACAAATCTGAAAAAGCAAAGAAGATGTCAAACTTCCCTTTTTCTCTTGACACGGCCCGCTATTAATGCTATATTAGTAGTACAAACAGAGAGGACCATCATGTCATCAACACATTTATCTAATCGCAAAAACTGGCAAGCCCACGCTAATGTCATTGGTACCAAAGGTGAAGTAAAATTCGCCAAGGCCCTGGCCGCAGAGCTTCCGACACAGTATACCGTAGAACTCAAACCGCCCAAATTAAAAGTATATCCGGACGACAAAGGCGTTGTTTTAGACTGTCGAGTGGTTAACCAAAAAACTGGGAAATGTGTATATATTGAAAAGAAGACCGGCAACAACGGGGGGAACGCACATGAACGTGTATATAAATTCCTTTCGCCGGAATTAAAAGAAGTTGTACGCTCGAAATACAACACAGCCCATAGTCCGTTTTACTTAGTATTCTCTGGTAAGACTTTCCAGGGAGAGAAATATCAAAATGAGTTTCGTCTTTTGTTAAAAAATGAGAATTATGCGGTTATGGACTCGAACTTCGGAAATATTAAAAATGTAGCTAAAGATATCATGGGGATTATTTAATGAAGCCTCTTTTTATGTGGGCAGGCGGCAAGACTCGTATGAAGAAACGCTACAAGCCGCATTTGCCAGACACGGTGGAAAAATATCATGAGCCATTCTTCGGCGGTGGTGCAATGTTTTTGTGGGCTTACCAACAAAACCCCAGTGCTTCTTTTTACATCAACGATATTAATAAACACATTATGGGAATTTACCGGGCTATCAAAGAGGACTGCGATCGATTCTGTACAGCCATGGATAAATTTCAAAGTATTTATTTGCCGCTCCCGGCCCCCCAAGAAGAGGGTGGTCACACCAACAAAGCATTGCAGAAAAAATATCAATTGGATAAAGGTCGCCGCGATTGGTCTTCTATCTACAAAGAGCAACCCTCACGGCGCCATTTCTATTTTAAAATACGTGATCGCTATGCGTGGGATTATGAACTATTTGATTCAACCTTTGAAGCGGCGATTTTATATTTTCTTATGAAGACTGGATTCAATGGGGTGTGGCAGCTAAACGCTAATACCAATGGTCGTTTTGGAACGCCGTGCGGGCTTCTAAATCAAAAAGACAAGATTTATGACAAAGAGAATGTTTTAAAATGGCATAAAGCCCTTCAGGGGTGTACGCTTACAGCGGGTGATTTTAGAGATACCCTCGAAGATATCGATGAAACGTCTTTTGTTTTTCTCGATCCTCCGTACCGTGGCTGTTTTGCTGACTACGGAACTCAAACTGATGACCAATTTCAAGAAGCGGTTCTTCGGTATCATAATAGCGCGGCCACCAGAGGCGCCTTTTCGATGCTTTGTAATCGGGAATTGGATGACGGGTTTTTTCAAGAGAGGCAGGGGAAGAATAAACTATTCTATTTTGATGTTTCATACACGGTGGGCCGCAAAAAGAAACTTCTAGATAAAGATGGTAAGCACGCCACAGACTCCAAAGGAAACAAACTTTTCCAAGAAGCCAAAAAAGCAAAAGAAATTCTTTTACTTAACACAAAAAACACTTGACAAACATTGAATGATATGTTAAATTATATTATAGGAGAGAGAAGTTGAAAGCCAATTTAGGAACATATATGAAAAAAGATGGGAGTCTTCGAACTATGAGATTCGTGAGAGTTTCAGATCTGCCCGAAGATTTTCTTTCTTCTCAACTCAAAGGAACTGGAAAACCGCGCCAGCTTGTGGAAGGTTCCCAGCTCGTATGGGATTTAGATAAGCAAGCTTTTCGCATCTTCAACCAAAAAACGATTGTGGGCGAAGTACAAGAGTTCATCATCAAAGATATCGATGAATGCGGACTTATCAAAGATTTTGAATAAAAAACAAAATAATGCTTGACAAGCATTTAAATCTATGTTATATTATTATACAGAAAGGCGAGAGATTTGTTGCCTTTACTATAGCCGATGGCACAATTTAAAACAACACAAGGAGAATTGAAAAATGGCACTAGACATTAACAAAATCAAAGCACGACTGGATGCAGTCAAAAACAAAAACAAGGCAGGTGGCTTTTGGAAGCCCCAAGACGGACAGCAGGTAATCCGTATTGTACCGACTGCCGATGGAGATCCCTTCAAGGATTATTTCTTCCATTATAATCTTGGCGGTGAAAACCGTTCTGGTATTCTTTGCCCCAAGAAGAACTTCGGAGATGATTGCCCTATCTGCGATTTCAAGGATCAACTCTGGAAAGAATACAATGATTCACAAGACACCGATACTCTAAAGTTGGCGAAGGACATGTCCCCGCGACAGCGTTTCTTCTCACCAGTTCTCGTCCGAGGCGAAGAAGCCGAAGGTGTTCGAGTTTGGGGTTATGGCAAGGAAGCATACACCGCTCTCTTAAACTTGGTTCTCAATCCCGAATATGGTGATATCACCGATTGTGAGGACGGTACCGATCTAACTCTAGGCTATGGAAAGCCGCCCGGAGCACAGTTCCCAAAGACCACTCTAACACCTCGACGACGCACATCGCCCCTTTGCGACGATGCTGTAGGTGGAGAGGAAGAATGTGCTCGTCTTCTTAAGACCGTTCCTGATATGGAAAATCTTTTCACTCGCAAACCTCAAGAGGAAGTTGAGAACATTTTTAACGAGTTTATGAATACTCTTGGCGATGATGTGGAGATCAACGAACCTACAATCTCACCGGCAACTACTACTACCAGCGTAGACGCAGCGTTCCAAGATTTGTTAGGAAACTAATTTTAATCCGCAGGGAGGCACGGGATTACAGGTGCCTTATTTTACTAACGTAAAATTAACAAAGGAGATAACCATGGCCGAAGGTCTGGTAGGACTCGTTGCCGTGGGCGTATTAGCGCACATTCTAACGAAAGAATAATCTTCAGTGACCGCAGGGAGGCATGGGTTACAGATGTCTCATTTTTTTAACAACACAAAGGAAATATAAATATGTTAAAAGCAACAAAAGGTAATCAAGTAACGGTTCATTATCGCGGCCATCTGGCAGATGGAACGGAATTTGATAATTCCTATAATCGGGAAACCCCCATTGAATTTCAGGTGGGCTCCGGCCAGATGCTGGGAGGCTTTGATAGTGCCGTGGTGGGCATGTCAGTCGGAGACAAAAAGAGTATTACTTTGCTTCCGAATGAGGCATATGGAGAAATCAATCCAGATGCCAAAACTGTTATTCCACGCGCTGCCTTTCCGGAAACTATTGAACTAACCGAAGGATTGCCTGTTCCGCTAGCTACGCCAGATGGACAGCAAGTACTTGGCTCTATTCGTACTCTCAATGAGGAAACAGTTACAGTGGACCTCAACCATCCTTTGGCTGGGCAAGAGCTTCAGTTTGATATTGAGTTGGTATCTATTGGCGATGAAAATCCCGATGAAACCGAAACAACTACCGAACCCTAAGAGAGAAGAAAATGAGCAAAAAACAAAATACTGGTAAATTATCTATTGCTGATATGCGGAAGATGGTCAATAAGAAGGCTGGTATGACAGTGGCTCATAATTTACAGGAAGAAAACCCCACTGAAGTAACTCAATGGATTCCAACTGGCTCCCGCTGGTTGGATTCGATTATCTGTCGTGGCAAGCTCGCTGGTATTCCCGTTGGAAAAGTGACGGAGATAGCGGGGTTAGAATCTACTGGTAAATCATATATGGCGGCACAGGTAGCTGCTAATGCTCAAAAGATGGGTATTGATGTAGTCTATTTTGATTCGGAATCCGCCCTAGATCCAGCCTTCTTGGAGCGCGCCGGATGTGACGTAAATTCTATTCTTTACATTCAACCAACGTCGGTTGAATTTGTGCTGGAAACAATCGAAACGTTATTGGCTAGTGTTCCAAGCCAGATTCTTTTTATCTGGGATTCACTGGCCCAAACACCCGCCATTTCTGATGTGGAAGGAGATTTTAATCCCCAGTCATCGATGGCGGTGAAGGCCAGGATTTTGGCCAAGGGAATGGCGAAGCTTACCCTATCTATTGCTCAACACAAAAGCACTTTTTTAGTTTTGAATCAACTTAAAACTAATATTACCCGATTCGCTGCCGAGGCTATGACTACTCCATATGTAACTCCTGGCGGTAAGGCGATGAATTATACTTATTCTTTGCGTATCTGGCTCACGGGCCGTAAAGCCAAGGCGAGTTTTGTATTGGATGATAATGGATTCCGGATTGGATCCGAAGTTAAAGTTAAGTTAGAGAAATCGCGGTTCGGGACACAGGGCCGCAGATGTAACTTTAGAATTTTATGGGGCAGCGATGCCGTAGCTATCCAAGATGACGAATCTTTGTTTGACGCTATAAAGGGTTCTAAAAATATCAAACAAGCAGGCGCCTGGTATACGATGATTTTTGAAGACGGATCGGGAGAAAAATTCCAAGCCTCCAAGTGGTTGGAAAAAATGCAAGAAGAGAAATTTAGGGACAGAGTCTTTCAGATTATGGATGAAGAGGTTATCATGAAATTTGATAAACGAGAAGGAAAAGCAGAGGATTTTTATGAAAGTGATGAATAATATTACAACCCGATCGTCTAAAAGAGACGTGACACATGTTTAAAGCTATTTTTATTTTTTGTTGTCTTATGCTGTGTGATACGGCGAGCGCCTTTGTTCAATGTGATATGCGAGTTCGCTACCGCCCTGCCCACTTTGATACTCACGGAAGATATTTTCCCGCCAAACATGTAATGGCTGAATGTTGTACCGAGCATCATGACGAATTCCCTTATGGAGTCAAGGGCCCAAATGCCTTTAAGTGTTATGTGCCTTACGGTTCGCCAGGGAATCCGCGCCCACCATCTGTAAAAGTTAAGGTACGGGTAGATACCTCGCAACGTCAGCGCCCCATAGTCACGCATGGACCGTGTCACCATAGATATTTTCGTAGCCATCGTCGTCACCACCGATATCACTGGCGATATCGACAGTAAATTTACATTTTAAAGATTGCACTTTAGCCCCTTTTATGTTATATTAGTAATATAGAAAGGGCTTTAGTATCTTATGGAGTTAAAATGAAACGCTTAATGATTATAGATGCGCTTAATGCGTATTTTCGTGCTTATATTGTAGATCCCAGCTTATCCCCCACGGGCAATCCCATAGGTGGTTATAAGGGATTCATCAAAATTTTACAGAAACTGTGTCGGGATATGAAACCTGATGCTATTATTATTGCTTGGGATGGTGCCGGAGGATCGCAGCGCCGGAAGCTAACGAACAAAAACTATAAAGAAGGGCGTAAACCCATTCGCTTAAATAGGAATGTTAGAAACCTAACCGAAGATGAGGAGATGGCCAACAAGGTTTGGCAGCAACTGCGCCTGATGGAGCTTTTGAATGAAATGCCAATTATTCAGCTGATGATTGACGGCGTGGAAGCTGATGATATTATTGCACACGTCTCACAGTCGACGCTGTATAGAGGCTGGCAAAAGTTAATCGTTTCAAGCGATAAAGATTTTCTTCAGCTTTGTGACGAAGAGACGATTTTATATCGACCCATTCAAAAGAAGTTTCTCAATGTGAACACTATCGTCAGCGAGTTTGGCATCCATCCTACTAATTTTGCCATGGCAAGAGCCGTGGTGGGAGATAAGTCGGACAATCTAGATGGGGTAGCGGGCGTGGGACTGAAAACAATTTCAAAAAGATTCCCTTTCTTTAAAGAAAAAAAGGATGTAACGATTCCACAGCTAATAGAAAGTTGTCAAAATGATAATACGGGACTCAAGGTTTTTGAAAATATTATAGAATCCCAAGAAATTATACAAGACAACTATAAAATTATGCAATTGTACTCCCCCTCCATTTCGATTGTGGGGAAAACTTATATTAATGAAACGATTAAAAATTTTGAACCTCAATTTAATAAAATGGAATCTATCAAACGCATGATAGAGGACGGCTTCGGAGATTGGAATACCTCAGATTTATTCAGCACATTTAAGAGAATTATAATTTCAGCTTGACGCTGATAATAAGCCATGTTATATTAACATTATTGGAGAGCTAGTGTCTCAAAAAGAAGATTTTAGCCGTTATGGAAAAGATTTCCAAGAGAGTTTGTGTCATCTGATTTTACTTGATCGCCCGTTCGCGGATCAAATTTCAGAAGTCCTTAATATTAACTTTTTAGAGCTAAGATATCTTCAAGTATTTGTGGAACTTATTCTAAAGTATCGAGAAAAGTTTTCAGTTCACCCCTCAGAAAAGGTGATGAAATCCATTCTACGGACTGAACTGGAAGAATACAATGAGGCAGTGCAAAAGCAAATAAGAGATTTCTTTGCTCGCATCCATAAGGCGGATATAGAGAATCGAGATTATGTTACGACAACGACATTGGACTTTTGTCGCAAACAAAAATTAAAAGAAGCAATGCTCAAGTCAGTGAAGCTTCTTCAAGACTCTTCGTTTGATGAAATAGCGGGAGTTATTAATGAAGCTCTTAAGCTCGGCGCCGATTCCGATTTCGGCCACGATTATCTAAAAGATTTTGAGCAACGTTTCATTCTTAAGGTGCGAGATCCGATATCGACCGGATGGCAATATCTAGATGAAATCTCCATGCAGGGTCTTGGGAAAGGAGAATTGGGGGTTGTTATAGCGCCAACTGGTGCGGGCAAAAGTATGGCGCTCGTGCATCTTGGCACGCAAGCACTTTTGGCTGGGAAAACTGTTGTTTATTATACGCTCGAATTGGCTGATACTGTAGTTGGTTCTAGGTTTGATAGTTGTATCACCGGGATCCCACTCAATGACTTAAGCACTTTTAAGGAAGAAATCTACGAAACAGTAGAATCTTTGGGTGGGAAATTAATTATTAAAGAATATCCCACCAAAACAGCCAGCGTTAGAACTATTAAAAACCATGTTGAAAAATTAAAAAATCGACAATTAAAGCCAGATATGATCATCGTAGATTACGGAGATTTATTACGGCCCGAATCAACATTAAGAGAGAAAAGGCACGAGCTAGAGACTATTTATGAACAGCTTCGAGCATTAGCGCAGACACAAAAATGTTGTGTTTGGACAGCATCTCAAACTAATCGTTCTGGATTAAATGCGGAAGTCATTACAATGGAATCAATTTCGGAGGCTTTCAATAAATGTTTCGTATCAGATTTTATCTTCACCATATCCAGAACAGTGGAGGACAAGTTAACTAATACCGGGCGTATTTTTGTTGCCAAGAACAGGAATGGTCCCGACGGTATTATATTCCCTATTATTATGGACACCAGAAATGTTAAAATTAAAGTATTACCCTCTACGGGGGAAACAATCGGGGAAGTTAAAGAGAGCGCCAAGAAAAGGCAAGAAGTTAAGTTAAAAGAAAAATACGCAAAATTTAAGAAGAAGAGGAAGGGGAAAAAAGCAGATGTCAATTAGTACTTTACAAGAATATACCAGAATAGCCAAATATGCTAAATATTTACCAGAAGAGAAAAGACGAGAAACGTGGGCCGAACAGGTCAAGCGTGTTTTTGACATGCATAGGGTTAAATTCAAAGATATTCCGGAAGTCCATAAATATATTGACGAAGCGGAAAGCGCTGTTCGACGGAAAGAGGTTTTAGGCTCACAGCGCGTTCTTCAATTTGGAGGCGCCCCTATTTTCCAACATAATGCGCGCCTTTATAATTGTGCCTTTGGGCATATTAATCGCGCCAGAGCCTTCCAAGAATTGATGTATCTTCTATTGTGTGGGTGTGGTGTGGGTTTTAGTGTTCAACAACACCACATTGACCAGCTACCCCCCATTCGCCAGCTTTATAGGGGTGAGAAAACTTTTGTTGTCCCGGATACGATTGAGGGTTGGGCAGATGCGATTGGTGTTTTAGTAAAAAGTTATTTTGCTAGATCCCCGTCAGAGACCGGATCTCCTCGCTACCGAGGTCATCGGATTAATTTTGATTATTCTTTGATTCGTCCCGCTGGCGCCGCGCTTAGTTCGGGATCCAAAGCTCCTGGCCCTGATGGCCTCCGACGATCACTCGAATTAATCCGCCAAATCCTCGACAATGCTTTGAATGGCAACGCTCAAGTTAACTTACGCCCGATTCAAGTATATGATATAATCATGCATGCAGCCGACGCAGTTATTTCGGGCGGTGTACGTCGTTCGGCAACCATTGCACTGTTCTCCCCCAGCGATGAGGAGATGGCCACCGCCAAAACTGGACGCTGGCAGTTGGAAAATCCCCAACGGGGCCGCTCCAATAATAGCGCTTTGCTCGTTCGGGATGAGACTTCCAAGCATGACTTTAATCAACTCATGGAGTGGGTCCGCGAATATGGAGAGCCGGGGTTTATTTGGGCCGAAGATTCTGAATGCGGCTTCAACCCTTGCGCCGAGATTAGTCTTTATCCCGTTGACAGGCACGGCAACGCTGGTTGGCAGTTTTGTAATTTGACGGAGATCAACGGCAAGAAAGCCGATACCGAGGATAATTTTTATAGAGCCTGCCGCGTTGCTTCCATTATCGGAACCTTGCAGGCGGCTTACACTAGCTTTCCGTATGTAGGATCAGTCACTGAAAACATCACTAAGCGCGAAGCGCTGCTAGGAGTTTCTATCACAGGCATGATGGATAGTCCGGATATTTTATTCGATGCCACGATTCAACGCAACGGCGCTAAAATTGTTAAAGAAATGAATAAACGTTTATCCACTATCATTGGGATTAATCAAGCGGCGCGGACTACTTGCGTAAAACCCGCTGGGTCTACCTCGTGCATCTTGGGAACCGCTAGCGGCATTCACCCGCACCATGCAAAACGATACTTTCGCAGAGTTCAAGCTAACAAGCAAGAAAATCCCGTTCAACATTTCAAGAAATTTAATCGACGAGCAGTCGAGGGAAGTTCGTGGGATCCCAACGGCGTCACTGAAGTTATTACTTTTTTATGCGAAGTGCCTGTTGGAGCTAAGACTAAAAACCAAATTGATGCACTAAAATTATTAGAAAGTGTTAAGTTAACACAACAGAACTGGGTTCGTTATGGTACAAATATAAATCTATGTGTTCGTAATGGAATGCGCCACAATGTCTCCAACACCATCCATGTCAAGGAACACGAATGGGATGATGTAGCCGATTTTATATATAAGAATCGGAAGGATTTCGCGGGCATTAGTTTGTTACCCTATTCGGGAGACAAAGATTATGTCCAGGCGCCTTTTTGCGCAGTTCCTTATCCCAACGATATTTTAAGGGAGTACGGGCCTGGATCTTTTTTTGCTAGTGGCATCATCGAACAGGCTCTCATTGCTTTCGAGGGAAATCTTTGGGCAGCTTCGGATGCTGTTCTGGGAACTGGCGAATGTTTGCTGGAGGTGAACATCCTCAAGCGATCTTGGGCCAACGCTGCGATTAAATTTGCAGAAAGTCATTTCGACGGCGATGTTCGAAAAATGACTTATTGTTTGAAAGATATTTATAATTTAAAATTATGGGAAAAACTTTCCAAAGAGTATCAAGATATAGATTGGACTTCGCTATCCGAAGAAAATGATAATGTAGAATTTACCCAAGATGCCGCCTGTTCCGGGGGGTCTTGTGAATTACCAACTGAATATGTGGAGGCCCTTTACGCCTCTCCACAAGAAACTAAATAGGAGAAAAGGAATATGAAGTTTCAACCATGTAATAGATATATTTTAATCGAGCGTTCACGACCTGCGAGGGGAGAGGAAAGCTTGATACAACTGCCCGAGGGCTATTCAACCGAGGGCCCAACTCACGAACTGGTGAGGATCAAAGCCGTTTCATGTGGCACTAAGCCTCCTTTGGCCCAAGGAGATAAAGCGGTTGTTTTAAGTCATATGATTGAAGAAGTAGATTTTGGTGAGGGCCCAGTCTATTTAGTATTAGAGAATCATATTGTTGGGATCGTTAAGGAGGAGCTATAATGAATCAAGAAAATAAAGATTTTATGACACTCGTAAGAGAGTTGATTAATGAAAATATAACCGAGGAGGAAGTTTTGTTGGCTGTCCCTCCGGGCCGTAATGAACAAAAACTAGCCAAAGCACTTCTTTCGAATATTAAAAAAACTAAAGATAGGAGAGAGGGTGGAAAATAGAACTATCTATCTGTATGATGATGATGTGGGGAGGGTAGAATATGTGGACCATATGGGCAGTGATATCACTGTGGTTAATAGTGCGCGTGTCTCTTTTGGCGTACAAAAGGAAGAAGTAGATGACGGGGATAAAAGACTTATCAATTATTTGGTTGGACATCGACACACTTCAACACTTGA
>Ga0098040_1000536_pt1 | contig 17430 bp, 17 predicted proteins | sample 7_EtaG_FD_75065 | JGI IMG/M metagenome (GOLD analysis project Ga0098040, IMG submission 75065) | Marine viral communities from the Subarctic Pacific Ocean - 7_ETSP_OMZ_AT15161 metaG | ecosystem: Environmental > Aquatic > Marine > Oceanic | place: Pacific Ocean | collected 2015-01-08
AATGAAAAGCGTTAGTCATTTACAATTTGCAGATTCTATGCTAGTTGAGGGATTAGTCTATACTATTGGTGAAAATAGTGGTAGAGTATTCCACAAAGTCACATGTAAAGGAACGAAAATGAATTATGGTAAGCCAATGATGGTATTTGAAACAGAAAATGGAGCAGAGCTTACAATAAATCCAAGTTATCACTCATATACTTTGGAAGAACAAGGGGTTTTTCCAGAGCCGAGTGATTTTAATCAAAAAGGAGACGAATAATGGGAAAACTAACCCAATCACAAGCCGATGAGCTTGTAACAAAGGGCGTTCTTACTAAGAAGAATGTTAAAGAGATGCAAACCAATGGTTCAATATCTGAAGGTCGCAAGAATAATAAAAGATTCATGAAGACAGCAGATGGAGCATGGGTATCACCACAGTTCTACTTTGAAGGTGTATCAAAGCACAAATATTCAAAGAAGATGACTGAGTGTAAAGCAGCTGTAGAAAAAGTTATTAGTGAATTCGCAACTGACCTAAAAAAATAAGGAGTAAATAGTGTTAGAAACAAAAGCAACGTTTAATGAAACAACAGATGGTTATACGTATGTTCCAGCTGGATCATATCCAATGCACATAGTAGACTACGATGTTTATACGATGAAAGATGGGAATAGTATGGTGTTTAACCTGAAATTCCGCATAGCAGATGAAGTGAATAAGCTGGAAGTTGAAAAGATAGTAAAGAATGGTGATGGACAGTTGACCACTATAGATGATGAAGAAGGTAATCCAATTAGAGTTTCAGCAAAGTTTCTTGCTGGAAAGGAATACCAAAATAAAGGTGTATGGCTAACAGCTAACCCAGCAGAAGGTGAAGGATGGAAGAACAGAGCGTATAAGACGTTTTGTGAGAACTTAGGGATTGAATTTCCTAAGGATGATGATGGTAATACTCAGTTGATGCAGATAGAGGAAGATGATGTAATGGGTCTTCCATGCTTGGGCAACTTACAGTCAGTTACATTCACTAATGATGCAGGTGAGGAAATATCTATAATGAAAGTTGTAGAAGTGTTTCCTTGGGCCTCTGGCAAGAAACTGCCTGCAGAAGAAATAGGAGAGGAAGTACCTTTCTAATGGAGGAATAGAATAAAGATAAATGAACAAAGGGGAGTCAGGTTGGCATCAGGCTCCCCTTTTAACTAAAGGAGGTTATTATGCCTAGTCCTTTTATGTGTCATGGATGTGATACACCAACAATGAATAGAAGTGGAGTTTGCGATAATTGTGAAGATGCTTATGATGAAGGTAGTAATGAAAAACTCTCAACAGTTATAGAACTTGAGCAGAGAATAGATTGGCTTGAAAATGGTTTAAAGACAATTTTTAACTGCGGAGATCAAGGTAATCCATCATTTATGAGAGCAGTAGCTCAGGCTACACTTGATGGTGAACCTACAACAGCAGATTACTTTAATAGAGGTGATGATATTGAGTATAATTATAATTCAGCTCTCAAAATGGTAAAAAAAAATAATAAAATAAAAGAGGCTCTTGTAACACAAGATACTGTTTACTTAACAATGGGGTACAAATCATGAATAAAAAAGCAGTTTACACTTGGATAATTCCAAAAGGTCAAAAGAAAGAAAGAAAGACATTTCTAGGTAAGCATATAGGGAATACAATATTTAGAGAATTCCCATTTTCTAAAGCAGTTTTATGGCAAAATAAAGAACTTAGCTTTGATAAACGCTTACTAGACTATGCTTTAGAGACATCTGTAAGGTATTTTGTCTTTACTGATCCTGTTAAAAGAATAAGTCTGAAGGTAGGTATTAAAGCATTAGAAAATAATGGTTATGAAGAACAATATGGTGAAGGTACTCAATGGTATTTTTCTAAACAACTTGCTAGGAAGTTATCTCAGCCTGAGAGAACACCTTATGTAAGGGAAGAAGTGATGATATGAAAGTAATGCATCATGATGAGAAAATAGGTATTGCCCTTACTGAAGAAGAAATGCTATTAACTATAAAAGCATTTGGAACATCCAGAGCCTTATTAAGATTAATAAACAATATGGCTTACACCCCAACAGGAGTAAACAGTGAATTTATAAAATGGTTCACTGATCTCGAAGAAGATTACAGGAAAATATATGAAAACTATAAGGAAAACAAATCTCTCCCTACGATACAAGAAAATTGCGAAAATTGCGAGTAAAGCACTAAAAGATAAATTTAAGTATAAGGCACAAAATGGAAAGATGTTTTTAGATGATGTGCCTATAGGGACAGTATGGGAAACAAACAGATTGTCAGGAATAAAAGTTAATGATTCAATCAATCCGTGTGTACTTGTTTATGATTATAGAGGTAATCCAGAAGATAAGTCATATTATCTTGGAAAACATTCATTTGCAGGCAAAACGGAAATAACAGTAATAACAATGGGGGAACATGATGGGACAATGGATATCTAATAATATTTTATTACCAATAATGTACGGAATAGTAGATATAGGTCTGCTGTTTGGATTAATACTATTGGTAATGTTAACAGTAGATAAGATAAGGGAGAAATTATATGAGTAAAGAAAAAGTATGTGATTGGTGCTATAAACCAATAAATGAACCAAGCGGGAAAATTCATAAAGGTAAACCTGTTTGCAAACCTTGTTCAAAATTATTTGAAGTTCATGATGTACAGGATTATGGCCCTCCATATTCAATGGCTAATCCAACTGGAGAGCCTAAAAGGAAAATCGAAATTGAAATAACCTATGAAGGAGAACAACATGAGTAAAATGGGATACATTCATCATCTTTGTGAAAAAGGTGACAGAAAAGAGTTAATAGAAGAACTTGGAAGTGTAGAGCAAGCAGATGGCTTTTTAAGAGCGCATGAAGAAATGAGAAATAACAGAGAAGCTCCTGCTTTTAAAGTATTGAATAAAATAGTAGATGAAAGTTTAAAAGAAGTAAAGGAAGATGTAGAGAAAGCAAAAGAAGAATCGAAAGAAGTAAAAAAGGATATTGCTTTATTATTTAAAGATATTGAGAGAATGAATTGAAGTGTCCCTGTTGTGGATACAATTTTATTCTACCAAAAAATAAGTCATTAGAATGTATACAAATGATATCAAAATATAAGAAAGACACACAATCTGTTATAAAGAAAGCAATGAGAGGTATACATGACAATGTTCCAAGTGATAAAGGCGTTGATAAGTACTATTACTTCCTCTTTGGAATAAAGGAGATAGACAGCAAACATATAAGGTGGGCTGTTAATGTCTTTTTAAAGAAAGGATACCATCTCCAGGGGAAAGGTTTTCAATACTTACGTTCTATGATACAGAACAGAAATGAAAACCATAACAAACAAAAAGAAAATGAAAGGAAATCTTATGGGAAGACCCCACGAAAGCGTATCGTTAGCTGATACATTATTTCCAGTTAAGGAAATACCAGCAATAGGGATACCGCAAACAGTTGAGGATGAAACTCAATTCGGTAAGGAAATCGACAGTACTGGATATAAATTCATTGTACGAGAAGACAATGGAGATATTCTTAGTTGTATGACAGATGAATACAGGATGATCTCAAATAGACAGGTGATTGACGAAATACAACCTACTTTGAAGAAGAATGGAGCTGAGTTCAAAGAAGCTCAGGTATTTGGTGATGGTTCACGGACACAATGGACTTGGCTGTTCCCGAATACTCGGATAGATGTAGGTGGAGGAGATATACTGAATCCAGAGATCACTATTAAGAATAGTTATGATGGGCAATGGGAATTGTCTTTTATGGCAGGTGCATTCAGAATTGTATGCACTAATGGGCTGATAATAGGCACTATTCTTGATAGTAAGAAAAACAGACACTCAATATACAATACTAACCTTGATAAAATCTCGGAGCTGATTGTTGATACTGTGAATAAAACGTCAGAAGTCTTTAATGAAGACTTTCCAACACTAATAGAAACCAAAGTAGATAGTAAGTCAGTTCCCACAGTTGTTAAAGTATTGCCACAGCAAGCAGTAGAACCATTTGTTCGCTATTGCATGGGACATGATATTAAGAACTATTGGGATTTACTCAATGCTTTTACTTGGGTAACTAGTCATGCATTAAATCGTAGTCATGAAAGCACACATAAGTTAGAAGGCAAAGTATACCCACTTATTAGAGGTATGGCTACAGCTCAGGCTTAATGGACGTTATCAACTGGAAAGATTGTCCAGTTATATTACCTTATTGGGGAGGGAAAGTACAACTTTCTAAACAGTTAGTTGCTATGATTCCTCCTCATGAAAGGTATATAGAGGTATTTGCAGGTGGACTATCAATGTTCTTCAGAAAAAGAAAATGCAAATTCAATGTTATAAATGATAAAGATAACGATATAGTAAATCTCTATGAATCAATACGTACAGAATTTGAAGAGTTTTCATATCACTTTAAATTATTAATTAAAAGTCGCTTTCTGTTTAATAAAGTTAAGGCAGTTATAAAAACTAGTAAGGAGATCACAGTTCCAGACCCCAAGAGGGCAGCTGAGTATTTCTTTGTAATAAAATGTGCATTCAATAACAATTTTCACAATCCAATAAGTAAAGATCAAGAATGGAACAGTGGTTTCTTAGAAGATATAAGTTACTCAAAACAGTATTTTGATAATGTAATGATTGAGAATTTCGATTACAGAGAGTTAATAAAGAGGTATCCACCTAAGCCAAATGATTTCTGGTATCTTGATCCTCCTTATGTTGCAGCTACTAAACGTAAAGATTATTATTTCTTTACTTTTAATGAGCAAGATCATAGGGATATGTTGGGAATATTAAAGATTATTGACGAGAAAGGTGGTAAATTCATGGTATCCTATGACGATAGGAATGAGATTGAGGCTCTCTTAAACGAATTTGAAATATCTAAAGTACAAACAAAGTACGGGGGTAGACATTTCGATCCCAGTAAAGTATATAACGAGTTAGTGATAACTAATTACAAACCAACAGAACAAATAAACCTATTTAGGAGTGCTTAATGCAAGGAATAAAAGACCAAGTTGTCCAAGTCGAACCTCATTCAGTTGAAGCGGAGAGGGCAGTACTTGGTTCAGTATTAAAAGCAGGTATGCCTATATTAGAAAAGGTACATTCATGGATAAGAACAACAGATGCTTTTTATCTTGAATTGCATAAACAAATATGGGATTGCTGTGTTGAACTCTACCGTAATCACATACCAATAGATGTAATAACAGTTAATAGTAAAATGCGAGATATATATAAAGTTTCTTCAAGTTATGAACTAACAGGAATGATAGATGAATTAGTATCTGAAGTAAAAGTAGGTGTTTATGCAAAAATAGTATGGGAAAAATATATACAAAGACAAATATCTAAGTCTGCTTACAAATTACATAAGATGAGTTATGATGAATATAGCGTAGTTACTGCAAATTTAGACGAACATATAAGATTAATTGATGAATTAAAAGAGTTAGCACCATCAAAAAGAAAGAAAATTAAAGATATTGTAGATGATGCCGTAGAAAGTATTCAAGAAAGTAAGAATGTAATACGCTTTGGTATCAAGCAGTTAGATGATCCAGCTGGTGGAATGACAAGAAAGGAAATAACAGTACTTGGTGGTCGTCCCGGTCATGGTAAAACTACTCTTATGATAAATATTGTAAGGGCTTTAGTAGAACAGGATTATAAAGTAATGGTATTTAATAGGGAAATGAGCAATAATGAAATGATGAATAAGATATTTGTTATGGAGAATGAATTATTAAAGTATGGTGATTTAAGATCAGATCATAATGCTGATGATAAAATAACAGTATTAAACCAAGTAAAGAACACTGCTAAAGGTATTGATAAAAAGTATTCAAAATTAATAATGTATGATGATGTTAGAACTTTAGATGAGAGTCTCAGGGAAGTATCAAGAGAAAAACCAGATGTAGTATTAGATGATTATATACAGTTAATCAAAGTAGAAGGCGGATATGACGGCAGAAGATTTGAGATTGAAAGGATAATGCAAGAATATAAATGGGCATGTAAACGATATAATTGCTGTGCTTTCTTACTTAGCCAACTTAATAGGGCTATTGAGATGAGGGCAGACCCTAGACCAAGAATGAGCGATTACTCAGAAAGTGGCGTTATAGAACAAACAGCAGAGACAGCATTGTTTGTGTGGTATGGTCATAATTTTGATGACTCAGCATATGACAGGAATGAGGCTGATATCATAGCAGCTAAGTCTAGATATGGTCAAATAGGGACGTATACGATAGGTTTTAATGGAGATAAATGTAAATACTATAGTACAGTCGAAGAAGCACAAGCAGACAACAGGAAGTCGTTATTTTAGATTAATTGGCAGGCGAGCGAGCGAGTCCCCGAGCGACTGAGCGAGCGAGCCTGCCCCATTGAAAGGAGACTTAATGAAAACATCTAAAATTCTCATAGGCATAGACCCAGGAGCTAGTGGAGGCATGGCAGCTATTGAACACGAGTGTGAATACTCTGAAATGGCTACTTCTCCAAAAGGAGGTGTCTGTATGAACTTCTTTATGATAGACTCTTGGGCATGGAAAGGTGAACAGGAAGCAAATAGAACGATACACAACTTAGTAACAAGGTATAATGGGAATGTAACAATAGAAGCTTATCTTGAAAACGTACACGCTTTCCCCACAGATGCCAGAAGCAGTGCATTCAAATTTGGAATGAATTTTGGTATATGGAAAGGGTTATTGACAGGTTATGGAATATCATATGAACTAAAGACACCACAGACATGGATGGGGAAATATGGAAAGCTGCCATCAACAAAAGGTGAAAGAAAACTAAGGTTAAAGAAATGGGCTATTCGTACTGCTGAAGCCCTTGGATCACAAAGAAGAGTTACTTTAAGGACAGCTGATGCTATACTTATTACTAACTGCTTATCTAATGAACACTTGCAAGAGGAGGATCAACTGTGGCCGAAATGACACATCAAAAAATTAAACGTATAACACTAGAAGAAGGATGGAGTAAAGGGAACAAATTCATAGGAATAAGTTCAGATGCTATGAATGTAGATAGAAAAAAACAGAAATGTTTAAATATGTGGATATACCCATTCCATATTTCTTTTGGATGGGGAAGAAAAATGTTAATGATACAGTTTATTATACTTAAAGTAATACTTTCACTTGATATAAGTTATAAATAATGTTTTCATCTAAGAGATTAAGAGAAACAATAAATACACTTAAATCTTTAAGTAAAACATTAAGTTTGGCTATAAATAAACTAGAAAGTATTTTAAAACACTTAGAAAAAAGCTAATCTTCACCGTTTATTCTATTTCTCCAATCGTATACATCTCTAGCTAATGCACCAATAAGGACAGGGGCGACTGTTAAAAATAGTCGTCCCATCCAGTCTTCTCTAAGCTTCTCAACTCTTCTTTTTTCATCTTCATCCCCAGAGTCCCACCCCATACTCATTAGAACAGTCCAGGCTAACATTCTAGCTACTTTAGAAAAAACTGGATTTTCTGCATTTCGTATCATTTTAGTTACACCACCAGTTCTCATCATAAATTTAAATGCAAAAGGAACTATAGCTGCCCCCACTCCAACTCCAGTAGCAAGCACCCTCATAAGAATTAATCTTAAAACAGCTTGTGCTTCTCTATCTTTATTATTAGGTGACATTGCCAATCCTAATCTTCCCATATTATCTAATTTATCAACAGAGCCATCTGTAAATGATCTTAAAATATTATGATCGTGAATCATTTGAAAAAGCTCATAAGGTTTAAATTGTAAAAAAGACCTTCCTATCCCAGAAAACCCTTCGCCTAACCACACAGGAGACATACCAAACATCATTTGATAAACAGCATCTCGCTGTACTTTTTTTGATGATTCTGTATATCTTTTGTCTACCCTACTAGTTCCTCCCCCAAGTAATCCCCATCTCTCAGCATGCAAAACAGCCATTATGGCAGTCTCAAATCTTAAATCTTGTTCACCTTCTGTAAAGGTAAAAAGGTTTCTTTCTTTTAAGAAATGCCAACTAAGTTTCCAAGTAACCATCTTTCTCAGTTTTGTGTCTGCTACATCTCCAATAAGCCTTGACATTCTTGCATATATAATTTCTTCAGTATTATCTTTTTCTTCTAAAGCCATTAAATCATGATGATCTCCTCTTTTGCCTCTTATATCATCTTTAATTTGATCATCCACCTTATTGAAATCATATGTGCCATTTTCCATGTCTTCAGCAATTTTACCTAATTTTCTAAGATAATCTATATCTTGTTTCTGTGCTGAACCTTTTTCTCTCATTAAAAGTTTTACTAAAAGCTTATCAACAGCAAAACTTCCTTTTTTTACATAATTACTTCTTCCTGTCTTTAATAACTTTAACCATTGGAAATAATTCCTAGTAGGCAATGGGGCTGTTGCACCTGTCAAAAATTTCATAGCAGTTTGTGAAAAAGGATAAAACCCTGCATCAAATGTATCTACTTCACCACCCTGCAACATAACATCATGGAACATAGATAAAAGATTCATAACACCACTTGATTCAACAACTTTTCTCCAATATTCTTTCTCAGATGGGTTATTCATTATTTTATGAGCATCCCACCAAATATCAAATCCATACTTAACTATAGGATTTATTATTTGTGTTTTATTGCCTAATGCTCCCCAACTACCTAGCCACCTCATAGCCATAGTACCATTTATACCTAACCATATTCTTTCTGCGCTTTTGTCGTCCCATTCCCTATCAACTTTTAATGCCTTAGGTGTCCACTTATTAAGCCAAGCAGCTATATCACTATTTTTAGTTTCAGTCCATCCTCTAAAAGTAGGTATTCTAGATATAGTATCAGAATGCCCCATAGATACTTTTACTCTATTTGCCATCCATTCTAATATATCTGCTGGAAGGTGCTTTTCAACACTCATTATCTGTATAGTCGAATTAATGAGTTGGTTCATCATATCATTGCGATGAAGATTTGTGTATGTTTTATGGAAGTAATCATTGAGTACATCACCATCTTTTCTTCTTAGCTCATCTTTAGTCCATACTTCTCTATGTTCCAGGTGGACAGTAGAAGTGGCTTGCTTTGTCTTCCTGTCCCAACCATGACCTCTGTTTGCTATAAGCATCCTTACTTCATGTATATTATCTCTTTGCTCTTTTAGTGTTTTAATTGCCTCGGCTGATTGCCCCGGGAATTTCATAGCTCGATTCAATGCATTATATCTGTCATCTAATTGAGATTCTATTTGTTCATCATGCCACATAACAGGAGCATAGTTAAACATTTTCTTTCTAAAATAAGAGTCTGGTGTGCTTAATCCTTTATCATCCGGCTCCCAATACTGTACTGTTTCTATACCAGTAATAGATAATATATAATCATCTATAAAGTCCCGTGCCTCTTCAGCTGTATATTTCTTACCAGTTTCAGAATTAATTTTAGTCATAACTACTTTATGAAATTGAGGTAGTAACCTTTTGCTTTCTTGATCATTCTTCTTTGCAAAAATTCCAATGTCAGTACCTGCTTCATCAAGTGTAGCTCTTTGAGAATTAATAACATCCCAAAATATATTATAAGTTTCCCCTATGCCTCCAGATTCTATCCTAGTATCAATAGCATTAACATCAGGTTGCTGAGGCATTCTATAAAAATTTGACCACTCTTTATTAGTGGTTGGATATACATTATGATGGGCTTTTGGGTTATCGGGACTCCAGATACCATTTATTTCAGAAAATGAACTCAAGCCTTGCTTAAAGTTATAGGTGTGTTGTTCATCTGATTGATAAAAACCCTCAGGGAATAAATCATAAACAAGAGGATCATTTTTCTTTAGCTTGTTATCCCATTTTTTTGTTGTATCATCCTTCCTAGTGCCAATTAGATAGACATGATAAGAGTCTTTAAAAGGATCACTGGACTTTATTATTATATATTCATTTAGCCTATCAGCTGTATATTGTATCTCAGGACTTGATATCCCTGCATCTTTTTTCCCAAGTTGGATTGATTTTAATGTACGATGCCATCTCCTACCGCCAGTGCCTGCTACCGTTACTCCATCTTTAACAGTTGGTGGTTGTAAATGATAATCAAGTATTGCTTTATCTCTTGCTGATGCATCAGAATATATTTTAGGTATAAAATACCTCTTTTGCCCATGCATTATATCATTAACAAGGCGATTAACATACTTATCAAGAAGTAATTCTTTATATTTTTCAAATGTGAAAGCAGGATATCTTCCTTCAGAACCATATATCCTAGCTATAGAACCTATAAAACGATCAAATAATCCAGGCTTATACTGTAATCCGCTTTCATGTATGAATTTTGTTAAGTTTCTTTCACTTACAGCATCAATTTTATCATCATAAGAGACTTCATATAAAACTCTGCCATCAGATTGTACTTTTCTCCCTATTATTCTGACAGAGTTACCATCCTTATCATAAACTCCCGGTATACCATCCATTACATTGTTATGATCAATTAAACCGGGATTATCATCTGTCCCTATAAGGCTATCAAAATTCTTTTTGTAACTCATTTTAGACGATTTAAGAGTCTCTGTATAGCCTATGTAAGACTGTCTTACTTTATCAGATAGAGATGTTGTTACTTCAACGAGCTTTGATAGTATTCCAAACCTATCTGCATGCATAGCGATAGTGCCTGGGGGATATAATGCTCTCTTCCAAAGCTTCATACCTCCTTTTTCCCTAGACTTCTTTAAAAATTTATTCCTGACTTTACTAATACGGGTAACACCATTTACTAAAGCTCTCAATCTTCTAGGTGTACCTGCTTGTTGATCTGGTCTTATAGTCCTGTTATCTATAATTTCACCATGAAGTCTCCTAAAATATCTTTGCCAATCATTTATCTGCTCAAACGGTTCAACTTCATAATCAGAAATCTCCCCTGTCTCCATTACATATGTATATAATTTGTCCCAAAGTTTCTGATGAAGATCATAATATTTTGACCCCTTCAAGGGTACTCCTATAAATCCGCTTAAAGCATCTTGAAGATCAAGTTCATAAGAAATCTTTAAAGAATTAACAAGTTCTTTATTTTTATTTAGGGCGTCAGTGCAAGAAGACATCAGATATTATCCACAAAGGTTATCATTGAGTAAAGTGTTTATACTGTCGTCTTTTACCTGTGGGGCTATTACTGCTAGGTCAACACCAGACTCACTATACCATTTATTTATTTCAGTAATACTTTTTTTGTCTTTAACTGGGTCAATCTCTCTAATTCTACCAGCCCAAGCCTTAAAATATTCTTTCATTGTTGCCCTGTGTAATAGTTTTAATGGGAGAATCTTTAACCTATACCTAGCCTCAACAAGATTTCCAGACTGATTTCTTGTCATAGTACCCTCTAAGAAATAGAAAGTAGCAAGCATTTGCTGTTTAGATGTGAGATTATGGAAATCCTCATAATAATTATCTATTAACTCAGCTATATCCTCATCAAAATCATAACCAATCTCTACTAACGGATCATTTTTATCAAGACGTTTCTTATATTTAAGCGTGTCTTTTTTCTTTAAAATAGCATAATAATCATCTGAAATTCTATTCATTAAATCAAGTGCAACTTCCATATCCTTTCTTCCATATTTCTTAAGCCACTTCAAATGATTTAAATGCATCTCTTTAGCAGCTTGCATATGTGCTATACGGGAAGACTCAGTATAGTAAGTTATAGGCATATTTGCATTAATATTTATATTTTCATGATGTCTGTCTAGTCTTGATGAGATTCTAGATATAATTTCTTCTTGAGGGGTCTTCCTATTTCTCATAGATATAGATTGTATAACAGCTGATGTAGTAATCTTCCTTGAGTCTAATTCAGAATTAACAAGTTCTTTAAATCGAGAACCTATATTATCACCGGATAACATATAAGAAACTGATGTGCTTTTCTCAAAAATATCTTCAAGGCTTAATTTTTTCCTTGTTTCTGGGTCTATCCCCTGTCTTATAGGATTTGTATTAATTACAGACCTTACAATACTAAGAACTTTAAGTTGATTAACACCAGATGCTGGCTTACCATCACTGCCTTTAAATATTCTTGATACCATAAAATTGTTATCTACACCAACTTGCCCTAAGAACCCAAACTTAGAATCATCAACTGCCATTTGAACAAGTATTGAAAGTTCATGCTCTTTTGTAGTCACTAAATGAGAATCAGTTGTAGCTTCTCTATATTTATTCCATTGATCTTTATGATAAGGTGTCTGCCTGCTTCTATTCTTTACAGAATCTCCTTGAGCATATATCTCATCCCACCTCTCTTTAGTAACATTCCCTAACGGTATATAATCTAAAATAGCAGTATCAGTTGGCTTAAATGCAGTATAGGAAACTTTACCTCCAAAATCAATTTTAAAAGATTTGTAACCAAGAGAAAACATTATATTCCTACTGTTAACTACAAGCCCTATCGAGCCTTCAGTCCCAGATATATTTGTTATAACATTATTAACATCATATGCATTAGAAATATGAGTTCTGCCACTGCGCTGTCTAAATAATTCTAGATTAACAGCTTTACGTTTTTCTTTATATATATCACTTTTACTAAATTTTTTGAATGCATTGATTACATGTTTATTCTGGATAATTTCAACCATTGCCTTATCACCGTCCCAGTCGCCATCAAAAACATTTGTAACATCGTCATAACTTGCAAATATAGTTTGACCATGCTCACCGACAACAAGCTCGTTCAATCTCCTAACAACTACACCAGTTATTTTAGCGACAGGCTGTCTAGATAGAAGAAGATCAACAACATTATTCTTTAAATATTCATTCAAAGTCATTATCATTTCATCATGTTCTACATTCCAGCTTTCCCAACCCTTATGCTCCATGTACCTATCTCTGACATAATTCACAATAGTACTATTATTTGCACTAACAGAAACACTTTTATCCGGCAAGTTCATATCAACCTCAGGCTTAAAGTATAACTGAGTAGCCTTGCCTTTAGTCTTCTGCCTCATTTTAAATATACCATTCTTAAAAAATCTGTTAGTTATAATTGGAAGCCATATTTTACTTGCTTGAGGATGGTGTAATCCCAATCCAGACTCACCTATAACATCAAGATACTCTTGTAGCTGGGTTGCTACTTGCCCTTCACTTAGTTCTTGGTTTAATTCTTCCCAAAGAGTAGCGGGATTATCTATAAATGATAATAAATCTTTATAATATTCTTCAGATACAGTATTATAATGGTCTTTAAGAGCATTGACAAACTTTTTACCAGCATCATCATCCATTATCCTTTGATCCATAGCTAATTCTCCCCATGTCACAGGGAAAGCAGCAGTCCTTTTAGATTCATCAGGGGTTTGGATTATCTTTTGAGAACTCTCAGGTACTTCTTGTATTGAATAGAACTCAGAGAATCTACCAGCTGTTTGCTTAGATGCATCAGTAGAAGATAGGTGATCAAAAGAATTACCAGATTCTATATCTATAAATGTTGTATTAAATGGGTTCTCTACATCTTGAGTAACCCTTGCATAAGGTTCAGTTTCACCCGCTCTTCTAAACTCCATACCGGGAACAGCGATCATTTGCATCATTTTTGTACCAATATAATTGTCTGGCAGTTTATCATCAGTTTTCTCTAGATGCCTAATAACTCCTTTAATAGCTGATAAGTTCATCATACCAGTGCTTTCCATAAGCTTAGAGAACCAACTTCCTGATGTTATCATCCAACCATCATATTTATCAAATGTATTAAGCTGTTTACCATCAAGCCATACTTCGTCTGTATTGTTAACAGACATGATTGTTGAGCTTCCCATACCCCTTGGCACATATCCCTCCGTCAGGTCAATTCTAAGCCTATTATACATGTCCTGTACGCTTAAAGACTTCTCTGAACTAGTCCCTACATGAGTTCCCATCATATAAGTGTCGCCTTTTACACTCTTCCACCACTCATGTCTACCAATAATTTTACCATGAACTTTCTTATTTCCATTACCTGCTTTTATGTTAGCTTCATTTATTAAATTATTTTTATGATTATTAGTTATATTATTATTCTTTATTTCTTTTTCTAAATACTTTTTTAAATCTTTACCACTTGCATCTGCATATTGTTCATCAACAAATGCAAAAACAACCTGCCCATCATTTCCCCCCTTAATACCTACAAAAGTAAGGAGATTAGGAATGAGATCAGGGTCAAGCTTTAAATCTATAAACATATTGCTGAATTTCTTATCCCAGTCCATAATTTGCTGGGCATTTATTGTTGCATCACTCTTAGTGTAGAATCTTTCCTTTTTCAGTTTACTGTAACCTTCTCTAACAATATCTTTCATAGATAAATAAACAGTCCTAGGCGTAATTCCTTGCTCTTCTATGAAGTTTTCAACATAATAATCATTAACTTTGTTACCAGTAGCAAGAGATATCGGCTGGTCAGCCTCATTTGTACCCATATCTCCTTTAAATTCTAAATCAACTAAAGTTTCTCCGTCTTCGCCTTTCAACACTAAAGCTTCAAAAGTAATACGACCATCTGGAGAAGAATCTTGATCATAAGAACGTATTCTAGAATTATGCTTATTCCAAAATAGTTTTTTCCATTTAGATGGAGCATGTTTACCATAGTATAACTGGAAGAATTTCTCGAACTCTATATTAAAATTGTTATAGTCATCTTTATTATCTTTAGCAAGGTCAACAGCCTTAGCATAATGATCTTTAAGAAAATGTTCACCTAGCTCATTTTCCCAAAAAGCAATAATAAATATATCAGATTGATTACTCCCCCATTGATTGCTGTCTGGCTCATCTGACAATATGTTATCAGTAGGCTGGTGGAATATTCCCGTCATCGAGAGTATTGATTGCTCGTAACCTCCATCAATCTTTCTAGAACTATAAAACCTTGATGCAGTAATCTCAGCAGCCTCAGAATCAGTCACTTGAGAAAATACATTCTTTAACTCAAGCCAAAATCCTCTAAGCCACATCTCCATTCTTTTATGTAATGCACCAGTAAGCTTATCAGCATAGTATTCACCTATATACTGAATGAGTTTTTCCTCACTCCCAAATTTCTTAATACCTGCTTTAACAAGCTTATGCTCTCTCATTGCATCAACATATAAATGTGCAAATTCATGAGGTGCTGTATCAAGAGTCCCTAATGACCTAGACCAATGTATTAAGCTGCCGAGAGCAGAACCTGCATATTCCTTACCGTCATTAATGACTCTTTCAAATCCCTGAACTGTTATATCGGGGAATTGCTTCTTTAGTCTATATAAAATCTTCTTAAATTTCTTAGGAGCATCCTTAATACGCTCTCTAGTTCCCCTTTCTTGAAATTTCCTGCCACCTAAGTTATTTTTAAGATTGCTTTTCCCTCCTTTACCCTCTTCATCTTTCTCAGGTATATCTTTTAATATATTATCTGCCCGTTTCCTGTCTATATTTTGTATAACTTCATCAGGTACGCCTTTAAATGCTAATTCTTGTCTTTCATCTTCAGTTAATGGTTTTTGACTAGTTAAATCAAAAGCACCATGCTTTTTAACCATATCATCAATAGCTTTTTTAAACTTAGCATGCCCTGCTTCATCTAAAGCAGTTTTAGCATTTTCAATTGCACCTTTTTGAGTTTTAGTCCCTGATCCCGGCACTGTTGTCCCAGTAGTTTCTTCTTGTATGCGATAACCATCTACTTCATCAATAAGATTAAAATGAAAATCCTCATAACCTTCAATAATTACTGTTTTCCCAGGTCTTTCTTGTATAAAATCAGCAAATCTCGATTTAACTATTCTCCAACCTTTTTTCAACGTACCTTCAAATTTCCTAACAGTCATATCACCAGATTCATTAGCAACCTGTTTTGATATTTCATCTCTAAGCGCATCTTGTTCTTCTTGCGTTTCTTCTTCAGCAGGCGCACCTGCAAGAATAGATTCCATTTCCGCTATTTGATCAGGAGTCATTTGAGGATCAATACTTTTTATATCTTTATCTTGATCTTTATCAGCTAAAATTTCATTTGCTTCTGTAGTTTCGTCCACTAAATCAAGGTTTGTTTCCCTTACGTCTAAATCTGGATAGTCCTTTAACACTTCATCGGAAACAGGCTTTCCTTCTTTTAAGGCTTTCTTTACAGCTGCTCTATGCAGATAATCGGTTTCAAATAGAGGATAAAATTTATGATGCCCTTTCTTGCCCATAACCAGAGCTTCTGCTAATGATATACCTCTTTTAATTTCCTTTTCTACTAAAGACTGATCCCAAGACATAGTGCCTTCAAAATCTTCAGTTACTCTATCCTTTAAATGTTCAATTTCATGTCTAATAACCCCAAGCATTTCAAAACCAGAAAGGTTTGGATTATAAAGTATAACAAAATTATCATCTGAATCGAGAGCGAGTGCAGAGTTAGCATCCATATTTACCATTTTTTGACTTGGGACTGCACTTACTTTACCCAAATTATATTTAGCAGAGTAATAATCAATAACCTTTTGTGGGTTTTTTAAAATACTTATCTTATCAATAGCTTCCCCAACAGCATCATATACTTTTCTGCCAATATTAACCTGAAGTTTTGATATAGCTGCGTTTCTCATATGGATATTTTCTGGCTCTCCAATATCCTTACTTAATCTTTCTGCCTCCTCAGTTAATTGCTGTTCACGAAATTCTTTCCTTGTTATCTGCCACGGTTCTTGTTCCGTTTCCTGTACTTCTTCTGTAGGTTCTTCAGGCTTTGCAAACTCATCTGTAAAAGCTTTTATAAACTGACTTTGCTTTTCTTCAACTTCTAGTAACTTTTTTTCTCTTTCTTTATTTAAACCAGCAATACTTTCTAATTGCTTTTCTTTATTGTCAGGATAAGGCTTACCAGTAATAGGATCAATAATAGGGTCATCAATAAGCCCCTGTTTTTCAGCAATTAAATCATCATATTTTTTATCAATTGCTTTGACTCGACTTTCTAAATTGAACCATTCTTTAATTCCAGCAACAGTATTAATACCCTTGCCTATTAATTCTTTAACCTTTTTAGGAATAGTTTTAGCCCAAAATTTTTGGTTTTGAATTTCTTTTTTTGTTTGAGGTGCAGGAGTAGTAGAGGCAACTAAACTTTGCTTGACTTTATTAATCATCAAATTAGCATCATAGTAAGCCTTCTTAAATGCTGGGTTTTCCGCCCAACCTTTGCCTGACTTTGTGGCAGTCTTTTTAGCCTGTAAAGCGGTAACTAAAGTAGTCTTCTGCCAATCAGATAATTCAACTTTTTCGCCATCAACAGTAGCTGTTA
>Ga0098040_1000540_pt1 | contig 17383 bp, 9 predicted proteins | sample 7_EtaG_FD_75065 | JGI IMG/M metagenome (GOLD analysis project Ga0098040, IMG submission 75065) | Marine viral communities from the Subarctic Pacific Ocean - 7_ETSP_OMZ_AT15161 metaG | ecosystem: Environmental > Aquatic > Marine > Oceanic | place: Pacific Ocean | collected 2015-01-08
CATCGTAACCGGGTCTGCCACATGAAAAAGAAGGGCGAAGGAACCCACCAACAAGGCTATGCCTGCTGCGGCCATTCCAACTGCGGCGCCGATAAGGAAAGCTGCGGCGGCTATGGCCAGCATAACCCCAATGGCCATGTATGTGACGGCGGCTTGAGGGCCGAAGACAAGCCCGATTAGGACTGCCATCATAATTCCAACTGCAATACCGAACCCAATGAGGGCGACGGTGGCATACACAAGTTGTTCCGAATTCAATTGTCCAAAAGCCAAAACTAGGAGCGCGACTCCAGCGGCTGCGAGAAAGACACCGCCACCTATCATCAACATGGCGGCGCCAAAAGCCAGCATCATAGGTACCGCTTTTCCTGCGGCCTTGGAGCCGGCCTTGGTGGCCGTTGTTTGCACAGATAGTGCAGCGGAATTAGCTCCGATTACTGGAGTTTGGGTAGTCAATGCAGCTGTTTTCCCTGCGTCTGCGAGGGTTGAGGCACCTGTGGCGGCAGTTTGGGTAGTCAATGCAGCTGTTTTTCCGGCGTCTGCGGCTGCGGCTACGCCAGTGGCGGCGGCCTGGGATCCCAATGCAGCTGTCTTCCCTGCGTCTGCGGCGGCGGATACGCCAGTGGCGGCGGCCTGGGCGCCCAAAGCGGCTGTTTTCCCTGCGTCTGCGAGGGTTGAGGCGCCCGTGGCGGCAGTTTGGGCGCCCAGGGCGGCGGTGCTGGCGGCATCTGCGGCCGTTGCTGCGGTCGTTGCGGTGGTCTTCGCAAATAAGCCGGAGACCCAAGATGCCAGGGCCGTGACTTGTGCCCAAGTGGCTGTGACTTTTGCCCAAAGGGCTGTTGTCGCGGCGGCGATCTGGCCCGGGAGATTCAATAACCAAGTGGCCCCTTTTATGGCCCAATTTACCATCATTATTGCCTTATAAACCGAAACAAGGGCGCCTACGAGGACGACTATCAACCCTATTCCAACAGGGCCCAGCTGTTTATTAAACCATTGAATTAAATTCAGAAAACCCTTGAAGATGTTGACGAGCGGCCGCATGCTGACAGCAAAGGCGCGCATAGTCTGATTCAGTTCTTCTTGCATGGTTTGAAATTGTTTTGTTTGCTCTGCTTGGGCTGCAAGAGCCTCCTGACTTTGTTCCACGGCTGGGACCGTTGAGTCGAAGCCGTCTCTCATTACGAGGGCCAGCTCTGCGGCGGATTCGAGACCCATGGCTTCAGCAAGAGCCTTTCTCTGATAGTAGCTCATATCATCGAAGCTTTGGCCTGATTCGTTTACAGCCTCGGAAAGCATTTTCATCCTCTCTGTTGGGTCTGTTGTGGTAACCATGTCGAGGGAGCTTAGAAACGGACCTCCCAATATTGCGTTTAATTGACCGACTGACTCTGCGGCGCCGTCAAATGTATCAAATTTTTCTACAATCGAAAGCATCCGACTTACTTCTATGCCACTAGACTTCGAGGCGGCCTGGAGTTTTTTGAAGGTATCTACGCCTTGGTCTCCGAAGGCTGCCATTTCGGGTGCAGCTTGTGCAAAATTCTTGGAGACCTCTTCTGCGTTCATGCCAATGCTTTGGGCGAAAGAGAACAATTCTCTCGATGTGGCAGCAGACTCCTCTCCTGATTTTCCGAAGACTTTTGTCATCGTTTGGGTTATCTGTGCGGTTGTTCCCATTTCAACGCCAAGCTCGTTTAGGACGGCGGTAGTTTCCGCTAATTCCTTTTGGGTTGAGTCGCTCATTTTGCTGAAGTCGCTTGTTTCTGTGAAGAGGGTTCCCAGTGCTTGGCCGGCCTCTTCGGCAGAGACGCCATATGATTGAAAATCGTGCTCAAGGGCAATTAGTTTGTCTTCAAGTCCTGGGGCGGCGCTGGTCATTTTGTTCATTGAAGCGATTGCATCATCTTGTGCATGTACTAGGCCCCCGGGCCCGAGTGTTGCTTCTTGAACTTTTAGTAGGGACGAGCCCAACATATTCATGGGGGTGAATGTTTCTTTGATGCCTTTACCGAGTGCGCGCCAGCCTTCCTCTTCTAGGAGCATCCCCCATGATGATTTTTTCCATTTGTCATCTATGCCCGTCAGGCCAGACAGGATCGTATTGAACTGGTCTCTGTTGGCCTGTTCGAGGAGTTGGGAGGCCTTAAGTAATTTTTTCTGCTTGTCGGCCTCGGCCTCCATAGACGCTGCCTTGGCAGCGTCTATTTTATGATTTTTTAACTTATATTCGCGGGCTTTTTCGGCTTCTTTCGCCAGGGCGCTGGCCGCGCTGATTTCTGCATCAAAATTAGCGTCGTGAACGTCTTTGAGATCGGCCAAAGCTTCGCGCTCGGCGTGGATCTCTTTCGTTATCTGCTTTCGCCTCCTTATCTCTTCATTTTGCAGGTCGGCTTTTTTGGATTGATTTTTGATCCAGGCCTTCATCTCCTCGTTGGAGGCCTTATCTACGTCGATGTCTTTATTGTCTGCCATTTAAAATTCCCCTTATTTAAATGGCCACTTTAAGCCCGTATCTTTCTCGAAGCCGGCGATCGCTTTTTCTAATTTTCGCTTATCGCCAAAAGTCTTGGGATTATCCAAGCCATACTTTTTTGAAGCTTCTAAATATTTCTTTTCGCGTCCAAGGGTGCGTGCGAATGATTTAATATCTCCACTTCTCCCCTTGACAACCATGCTGAGTGGTGATGCAACTCGGCCTCCAAACATTCTATCTAAAATTAATTTAATGCCGGTGCCGAACATTGTCAGGAAGCTCTCATTTAGTTCATTCTCTTTTAGTTGTTCTAGATCAATCTCGATTGAGACAATCTCGTCTTCATTAAGTAATTCCATTATGAGGATCCCCTATCATTGTAATTAGTCACTTATAAAGAAAAAAGGAGCTGCTTTATATCAACTCCCTTTATCTTTTCTTTTGAGCTTTTTTCATCTCTTCGTGTTCTTTCTCTTTCTGATCCACGAGGCGCTGAAGAAACCATCTCCTTAATCCCACCGGCAAGCTGTAAGCTTCCGTGAAGCTCCACGTCCCATGATACATTAAGATGTGCAGTTCTTCGTACACGCCCTTTTCGAGATATTCATCGTTTAGGCCAAAAAAAGTCCGTAGTAAACGGCACCTCAATCTCACTCTCATACTGACAGTCGGTACACTGAAAACGGTGAGTCATGTCCACGGTGGGGACAATCTTTTCATAAGCTTGGCGCAGATATCTCGCATCACGCGCAGGCATGTGCTCGATGAGGACTTTCCTAACTTCAGCATCTGAGTTTCCATTCACAGAAACTATCATCAAATTTAATTGATCAGTTAGCATGGCTTCTGGAAGTTTCTTTTTCTTTTTGGTCTCCATGGTCCTGGCGATTCTTTTTTCATCGGCGCCAGTCATCAGGCGGACTTCAACTTCGATTTTGGTTAGCGGAAGAGTTATGATAAATGTGCCCGACTCCGTTGCTGTGATTTCATATTCTTCCCAGACGACGCCTTCATAGACGGAGGTATCTTCCAGGTCGAATTCGACTTCTTGAGTGACTGCGCACTGCGGACAGGTAACGTTTGTGTTGTATTCTGCACCATAACCCGAAATTCTAGCCGCCACAAGAAGGGCGTTTTTATCTCCAACCAATAAACTTTCCACTGCGATTGACTTATTTGTTATAATGTTTTTTAATAGCCTGTCGATAGCTACACCCTTTCTCAACAAAGTTTTTGAAGTCAAGATGTCTTCATCCCTGGCGGTCATATAGCGAATCTCTATATGCTCCTGGTTGTGAAGCGGGTGGCCCTGCGGATAAAACCGGCCTTTTGAGGGCAGATCTACCAATTCCACTGGGTTCGGGAAACTAAACAGCTGTTCTTTTAGGGCCTCTGCTGTTAAGGGCGTCGAAGAAGGGGCTCCAGAGTTCGTCTCTGTTCCCGTTCTTTCTGAATTTTTTCGTGCCAATTATCACCTCTTGTTATAATTAAAATTTTGGCTATTTTCTGCCATCCTTTCCTTGCCCAAGGTTGTCTGGGGCGCGGCCTGGAGTGGTTACGTCGGCAGCATTTGTGGCTTGGCCGGGTGTAATATATGTGGTGGATGTGTCGTATTCGGATTCTGCGACCCCTTCGACGTCGAGTGAGGCCCAATCATATTTAAACTTAATGGTGGTTTCAGACAGATCATCAGAGCCATATTCCAGATTTGAGTTCTCAATGCCGGAAATCCAGGCGCCGTGAAGCGTCCACGTTTCAATTGGTTCACCGTCAGAATCGATCATTGAGATCCAGACGTTATTCAGGGCGTCAACTGCTTTACTCTTAGAAATGGTCGTAGTATTTGCGCCATTGGATGGGACATAATAACCAGATCCTTTCATAATATTAGCTAGGCCAAATTGCATGTCGGGGTCAACTGGGTCGACCAAGGTCACCGAGACCTCGTTCCAAGTTACTGAACCGGGATAATAAAACGTGTGATTTAAAAATTTATGCTCTGTGGATGCCACCTCTATCGATGGCCTGTCTGCTGTTTTCACAAACCACTCAGCGCCTTGCGGGAGGGATGAAATTGTAAGTAAAAACCTATATTTTCTTTTGGGATCTCTCCCTGCTGCTTTTGTCCAAAAATTTGCCATTTTCTATTATGTCTCCTATGGGCTTACTATCTTAAGTAGTTGAATAAGTTAAAAAGTCTAGCTTTCTTTTTTTTAGTCGTCGAATGAGGCGCCTGTTCTGGTGATGTTGAAATCGACCGCGATGTATTCGATTGCTCTCGCTGGCTTTAGGAAAATCTTTGCGTAAACAATATTTCTATCAACCAAATCCGGAGTCGTTGTGGTTTTGTCCAGAATCACTTTGTATTCCGTGAGTCCGCCATCTGTCACAATGCCAGAGAGCAATCTATTTGCTGGGCCGAGGAACCTCGACCAAGTCACTCTGGTGTTCTGATCAAACAAAATTCCATTTGCAATTTTAGAAATTTCTTTCTTAATGTAAATCATCAGCCTTCGAACATTGATTCTATCAAGTGCAGACGGAGTTACTTGCAGTGTCTTTTGTCCAAAGATAACAATACCCTCTGACGGGAATGTTGCAATTGGGTTAACATTTGCTTCGTAAAGAAGGTCTCTGTCTTTAGAACGAACTCTCTCACTCACGCCGATGACTGGCAACCCTGCTGACCCTTCTGTGAGGCCTCCACGATTGAATCCGGCTGGGGCGAACCATACCTGGGATCTAGCTTCAGAAGAAGCAAAAGTGCCCAAAGCTACTACAGAGGGCGGTACCCAAAGAAGCTGGCTTGAAATTGTGTCCCTGATTTGGACCCATGGGTAGTAAGTGCATGCGTAAGAACTATCAAGGCCCCTGTCACGCAAAGCAGTGAGTGCCTCTGATACTGAACCTACGCGCGTTTTGAAATTCAGGTAGTCCTTGCCCTCACTAGCTGGGTGATATACATCCGGAAGGTCAATAATTGCGAGGGCGTCTGCTCGATCTTCGCAGACATCAATTAAATGTTGGGTCAAGGACTCGTTTGTTACTCCCGGTGCTGTGATGACGTTTGTTTCCACAACCTCCGGATCTGATACTGTGTCGATTGCACGCTTGATTGTGTTGAATGCATAATTTGCCGTATTCAGTTGGATTGTATCTTCCAGGAAACTGTTCCTTACTGGATCAGCTTCTGTAATGTCGAAGCCGTCAACGCCGCCATAGAATGCGGTTGTGAGTCGGTTATAGCCGGCATCAAGAATAGATTTATAGGATCCACCCTGCGCTGTACAAGAAGTGCCAGAGACTCGGGATCCTTTATCCCAATAAGAAGTGGCAGAGCCACTTGTGACAACGTCGTCTAAGGTCACTATATATTGGAATGAAGCCCATTTGGAAGCGGCGCCCGAGAGCCACGCGATTCCATCGATGGTCTGTTTATTATCTACTCTAACAACGCCTTCTGGCATCGCTCTCAGATAGTCGCCATAACCAGCGTCAAACCTGGTGGCACCTGGGGAGACGGTAGTAATAGGGCCAAAGAAAGCGTCCGTGGCGTCTGACAGGCCTCCGTCAGATGCAGAAAGCCGGCATGTCAACCTGGGCATGAGCAATTCCAATGACCCAGACGGGAAATTAAATTCACCGTCATTTGGCGTTACGGCCAAAGGCAGCGAACCAGCACCAGAATAAAACGCGTTTGTTGGGATGGCGTCTGATCCCGAAACGTAGCGGGTGCTGCCGGTTGTGTATGGTGATAATTTGAGGGGGCCCATGGTTCCGAATGGTAATAGAATCGGCTCCGTAGTTCCTTGGTCCACTACTTCGTTAATTTGCACTCTGATATATTTTGATTTGTTCTTGTATTCTCCATAACTTCTGAGTCGGGATTCAGTATAACTAAACTCTTGCCATTTTGTGCCAATTCTGGTGCCAATATAGTCGGGAGAGTTTGGATTTAAATTAACGTTACTAAATCTTTCTACTACCCTCAGCACATTATCTCTATCCGAGGCTTTTCGAACCAAAACGGTGAAAGATCCATATGGATCTAATAGGTTGGATGAATATTTGATATCTTGAATTGAAATTTTGAGATTCTCTTGTGTCCAAGTACCCTCTTGCAAGGCGACGAATTTGAAGAGGCGTTGCATCTTCTCGATTTCGAAACTCCCTGTTTCGGTTGTTAGGTCCTGCGAGAAGAACCACCCAGTTTCCGAAGGGGCGGCGTCAATTTTTAAATAGTCTCTTTGGATATCCGCAGCACCCGAAGCTTCGAGGGCGACCAGCATCATCCAGGATGCGGTGCCGGAGCTGGTGATGGCTTTAGAGTTTTGCTCAATGAAGGATTCATAACTCTCCCCAAGCCAATAATACTGTTCACCTTTTTTAAGATTGGATGCCAGAGTAATGCCGGAATTTGTCAATTGTGGATTTGTATTTAAGACTTTTCTAATGAATTTATCGGAATTTGGTTCTAAATTCAGGGCCGTCGTGTACACTTCGTCGCCATCCGTATTATGTACTTGTAGTTTAATTTCTCCGTATTTACCGATGGTCTCGAATGCTCCAGCACTGCCAGAGTTGGCAGCACTGCCGCTGGCCAGCGTTCCAGTTAGTGTCAGGGCTCCGGAATTACAATATAATGTTGCTGCTAGGTGTCCAATGTTCTCGCCGTTAGAGGCCGATTCGATAAGAAATAGGCCGTAGGCGCCACCGTTAGCCGTGGCCGACGCGGAAGTGAAGGTTCCGGAACACTTCCAGCCCGCGAGTTGTTCGCCACCTGGCGGGCTGCTGGATGCTTCCGGGTGTGCTTCTCCAAGTAGCCGCACCATTGTTACAGGTCCGACTCCAGCGTTTAAATATGCTAAAGCTGCGTAAGAGGCATAAGTGGGGCCAACGAGGTTCCCCTCCCTCCAAACGTCACCGTCTGGGCCTCCTCCTCCGGGGATGGGAGATCCATAAATCTCCACAAATTCGGATGGGGATCGAACAGTTGTTGGTACCATTCCGGGACCTTTGCGGGTCCTGCCCACAATAATTGGGCCAATACCCACGTCATCAGCCGGTAGTTGTGAATTGTCGATTTCGTTCAAGAATACGCCGGGTGAAACAAATTTAAATTTCTTAACTGACATCTAAGAGTTCTCCTTCTATGATAGCACAAATTAGATTACTTTATCACATTATAAATAGTTTGCGGAATTTCTAAAATCACAATAATTATGATTGTTCAGATTTATTCTTTTTTTTCTTTCAGTGGGGCCGGGTTTGATTTTTTCTTCTTTTTCAAGACTCCCGGTTTTCCTCGCACCTGTGGGAGGAGTATTTCATACTCACGGCGAGAGGACAGCGGGATGTCGGCGCGATCGTATGCTTCATTAATTTTTCCCTTCAAGGCCTCTTCGGTGCGCACCAAGCTTTGAAAGATTTTCCTCTCTTCCCACTTGTGCTTATAAAACATTTCCTTCATGTCTTCGTCTATCCTGTCGCATGCTGATTGTAAGTTCATCAGTGGTGCAACATCCTTCCAGCCTATTTCTATTTCGGTGGGTAATTCTTTCTTTGGTGGCTCGGGGATCGGTGGGGCAACAGGGGGAAGCTCTGGGGCCTTCTTTGCCTTAGATTTAAAAAGATTCTTTAAGAATTTCATATGAAATTACCTCCCTTTATATCTAAGTAGTTCAAGAAAATAAACCCCCCCTCCTTTTGAGGGAGGGGGGATCTTTTAAAGATTTTTATTTAATTGTTAATCTATAATCAACTAGATGACTCTAATCATGCCACCCGTTTCGAAGTGTAGACTAATATCCATCTTATCTCTGGCAGCTTCCAAGGCCACAATATCAGCTGGCTTTAGCTTTGCTTCACCATGAATTTGAATTTCATCTCCTTCGTCGCCGGCGAGGGCAAAAACACCAAGAACAGCGTCTCCGTTGGCGAGTTCGCCCACGGTCCAATCGTCGCCATCCGGCAAGTCACCCGGATCCATATCTGCTTGTCTAGTGGATTCTAGCAAGATTCCATTTCTGAAGACCTGTAGTTCCATGCCTTCGAATCTACTAGCTGATATCGCCACACCATCGCGGTCTAAAAGCGGCATCTCGTGAACTAATGCTTCCGCTTGATTTGTCACTCCGTCTTCGAGAACCATCATGTCAGCGATTGACAATTTGCCTCTGAATTCAGACGCTTTTTCTAGAAAATCGGTTGCGTCAGCGGCCAAATCAGTCAAGACTGAACCAAACTCCGATGAAAACGCGTCCGCATCCCTCTTGATGACGGCGTGGACCAAAGCTTCCTTGGTCTGTAAACCCAGATCGCGGGGATCGCTGTCTTCATCAAGGCCTGCATCAGCTGCAAGGATTTGTGCGAAGGTCGCCGTTGGCGATGCCAAAGTACCATAACTAGCCCAAACAGCTGCCTGAGAGGCCGCTGGGGTTCTAAATTCGTCTTCATAATCTTGACGAATTTTTGCCATCCCTGGCTTTTCAGCAAGCATGCTAAAGGCTCCTTCGAGGCCGGCTGCCACTAGTGCGGCTGCGAGGGCATCAAACACGCCACTGTCGTCGCGAGATGTCTCTAGACGTGCGACGAGTTCTTCTTCGTCAAACCAGGTAGCGGAGCCTGGGGTTTCAGCCAATGCGAAAAGCGCGTCGACAGATGAAACTACGACTGCATCGCCGCCATTCATTGCAGGTCGCATGTCGCCGGTGCCGCCTAAGCCATCCTGCGGAAGGGCTCCACCCAAAAGCGCGATAAGTTCTGCCGCGTCTGCAACTGGTGGCAACCAGTAAAGACCAAGCTGTGCTGCTTGTTCCATGGCGACCAGATCATCGATCTTCGAAATTTTGTCAGCGGATGACCAGCTTACAAATTCCTGCTTATCGCGAATCGAGGCCGCTTCTTTGGCGGCGCATGCTGCCACGACCTCCTTGTCCCAATTATAAAGCAACTGGCTGTTAATTGCCGAGTTTCTCTCCCCTGCATATGCATGCGCGAAATCGCCGAGATCCACGATGTCGATATCGTAAGAACTTGGAGCCTCTGCATTGTTGATTGTTGCATTTTGCGAAATAACCAACGAAGAGTCCACTGTGTCCGATTGTGGTTTGAAGATGATATAGCCATCACGCTGTTGGAGGTGTCCGTTGATGGAATATTCTGCCATTTCTCCGAGGCTATTGCCTGCGATAGCATCTTCAAGCGCGGCCGCTGTTTTCAGGGCCGTCCCATCAATTTCGATCTCATTATCTACTTGATTTCTTAAATTAATTTTTGTAGTACTCATATTTAAATTCTCCTTTTTTTATTAAGTAACTTTTATTCTATAATAGTTTTGTGTGATCGATTCTAGTTCTCAAAGAGTGACAAATCTAACACAGTGTCGGCGTGGACGTAGCTATTTCCGATAGAAGTAACTAATCTTCCAGAGCCATTAGGCATCAACTTACCGCGTCTGCCGTCGGCGATGATCTCATCTCCGGCTTCCAGATCGGCTGTATCTAGAGTAAGATCGATACTGCCATTCGGGTTCGGTGTTTTGTTGGTTGGGAAACTTGGATCTTGCAAAATTCCGTTAACAAATACACGAACTGTTGCTGCTTCGATGTGCATGTCAGCGCCAGGAGAATCAATCGTGACGGTCGCTGAACCAGCTGTAACATCTCCTGCTGTAATGCTTTGCACTTTTTCCATCCGGTCGGATGAAATTCTTGCCATTACCTCTGCGGTTGCTTGTTGGATTTGAGTGTCCATGGCGACAATGGCAGCGTTGAGATCTGTCTCTCGGCTTGTAGTGGCTGCACCCATTGCAGCAAGAGAGGCATTAAGCGCTGACTGATAGGCTTGAATTTCAACCTGTAGCGCTGAATCTTGAGAAGCAGACTCAATTTTCTCATTAAAATCGATCCACTTATCTGCACCTGCTCCGCCGGCGACAACTCTCAAATAGAGCTTTCCTGTAGCTGGATCTGCATGCACATCTCCAACCTCTGATGCATCTGCAACGCCGTCAAGCAAATCAATTGCTGATTTTGCCAGAGGGTTTTTGAAGCTATATCCTGCTTCTGCTAGTTGTCTAACTTCGGCTAGCTTTTTCCACACATTTACATCGTGATAAATGCCGGTATTATCTCGCTCGTCAAAAACATCAGGGAATTCAGCATCGACGTTGATACTTGTAAGACTACCTTTGTTGGCGTCAAAGAAGCCTTGACCTTTTTCACTAAACCAGCGGTGCAAAGATCTTTCCATTGTTAGTTCTTCGATCTGCTGCTGAGCGGCGAGGACACCCTCTTTCCCAGCGTAAGCTGGGTCTGACACAACTTCTGTGCCTGCCAGGTGGGTTTCGGCCGTTAAGAGTGCTGCCGTATTTGCTGCGATTGATCCAACGGCTAGGTTGTCGGCGATGACTGGGACATCTGTGATAACTCCATTTTGGTCTTCGTGGTGGTCGAACAGTTCTCGACTAACAACGAGGGTTCCTGGCATATCAGTTGGGGCGTTGTATTCGCGGTACGCTTTGTAGTCTGCCAGCGAAATGTCGACGGCGACGGATGGGCTTGCGGCGCGTAGGTATATGCCCTGGGTTAAAGAGCTGCCTTCGCCCGCAGGCACTTCTTCGTGGTTATTGGTTTGTTTAACTTTAAATTTATTAATACTCATCTTTTTTCTCCTTTTTGAAAATTAAAAATTGTTTTTTTAGATTATTAATCTTTTATCTGAATTTCTCTCTATACGCCTTCCATGATGTGGTAGCCAGATAGATCGTAAGAAACTCTTAGTACTACGCTAGCTTCGCTCATTTCGACTTGGTAGTCGGCGAGGCCGCTGATTACCGTTCCGGCTAATGAAACAGCAGAGAATGGTACTCTTACTCCTTCAACATAAACCTCAATTTTTGAGATGTTCTGGATCGCGGTTTCGCCGTCATCCAGGTCATATCCGCCCGTGGCGATGTCGAGATCTGAGACTTCAACACTGTGGACAATAAACCTTTCGCTGATGTCTTCGACCATTAGGACTGGTTTAAAATCGCCTTCAGCAACGAGTCGGTCCAGTACATCTTCTAATTGGGCATGCTTTTCTTCTGCCCTAACGCGTGCGTTTGAAGCATCAATTGACCCAACCTCGTATTCTATTTCACGCTGTGAGGTGTGTGTGGTCAGCGCGGTGTCTGCGGCTGACTGGATAGCCTCAAGGTTGGCGAATTTTTCCATCATGTCCGGGATTTGAGCCCAGGCACTGGCCTGATTTGCTGCGTTACGACTTTGATATTCAGCTAAGTCTGTGACTGTGAGGTCTTCAACAAGGATGAAGATATCACCTTCTTCGTCAGAACCGTCGGCGGATGCGATGAAACATGCGGCGCCTTTTGGCCAAGCTTGCGCGAAGGCTTTTGTAGCTAATTGAAGAGCTACAGAGTTGGCTGATCCGTCTTGAAAATGAGCAGGCTTCCAATAAAGGGAAGCGTCTGAACTAGCCAAGAGTCCCTGTAATTCGACGTATTCCGTGTTGAACTGACTCATTTGATCTAGAGCTGTCAAAACAATCAGGTCTCTGCGAGCCTCGTGTGTGGTAGCGCGGTTAGAAAAATCGGTGGATTTTTGCGCCCGGGCGTCCTTGAAGTTCATCAAACTGACTAATCTGCGAGGCTCGTATCCGGCTTGGCCAAGCACGGTGTCGTCTTTAGGGACAATTGAGTATCCGGAAGATCTCAAAAACTCCGTCGACATGGTGCCGATTGATTCTGGAGCAATAGTTCCAACGTCTGCTAGCAATTCCATTGTACCATCATCAAGCTGTGTTCGAAGTACTGGAGCAAGTACTGGGCCCGCAGAAGGGCCAGGGCCCGGGCCAGGGCCCCCGCCGCCGCCTGCGTTTGCGCCTGGAGTGGGCACAACTACGGCTGATGAGCTATCTACCACTGGTGTAAAGCCTTGACTCAAGGTGAAAGTCAGCTCAAGTGTGCTGTTTAGATTTTCTGCGAGTTCGTCTCCACCCTCGGTTTTGAGGCAATCAATCATCGCCTGAGTGAGGTTGAGCGTTTCTACCGAATAAAAGGCCGGGGTTCCGTTATCGTCATACACATATCCGAGGATTATGTCTGTGATGGTGGCGGGAACTTCGTCGACCATGTGGTTCTGATAGGAACCATCGCCCCATTCGTCTTTGAAGATGATTTTCATGCCCGCGTCATCCATAGTTTCGTGGATAATCGCGCTGTTAAAGACAAAGCGCGCTACGTCGTTCTGTTCGAAGTCGTTCCAGCCCATGCTGTTTTGGCTTCGGCCTTTGATTGTTTCTAGAAGTACTCCTGCACTGGAATAGATTTCTACTTTAGGTTCGGACGGGTAGGCGTCAACCGCCATCCCACCTAGTTCTACATATAAGTTTGTACTCATAATATTTTCTCCTTGGGTTTCCCCATTGTTATTGTGTAATTCTATAACCTCATTTTCTGAAAGTGCTCGGTCATAGATAAGCACTTGGTCTACATAGTCGGCAAAGCCGTGATTGTAGGTCTGGGCCCAAGATCCAAAAGCTTGGATGTCGGACTGTGTATGGGCCACTGGATTACCAGCTTGAACGCCGTCTACATAGAATGTCACGGTGCCATTGTCATTAACAGCGGCAATATGATGCCAACTGTTATCTCCTGAGAAGTTGGCTTGCGTCATCGAGAAGCCAGAGCTTACAAATCCGCTTCCGCCGGCAGATGCCGATCGAAAAATTCCCAATTCATCGTTACTGAAGATTGCGATGGTATAGATGCCGCCGCCTGCCCAGATTCCATTACCAGTTCCACTGGCCGAACTTCCATCAAGCATGAGGAAATCCGCATCTGAATTTTGTCTGTTTTTAAGATCCTTGAACATCGCGGAGATGGTATACGAAGATCCTAAAGGAATGGGTGTTGTTGGATGAAGTCCAGCACCGCCGGCTCCCGGGAGTTGTGCCGCATCTCGGCCGTCGTGTGAGGTACCAGGAAGGGCGCCTCCGAAGGCTACGAGATCATTCGATCCAACAGAGTCAGATCCATCAGTATCGAGGCTATATTCTGCAACAAGGCCGTCTGTCAGAGTCAATCCTCCTTGGTTGCTGCTAATATCCAATCCTGAGATTGTGATGTTTGATGCGCCGACGGTATTTCCGCCGACTTTTATGTTAGCTTGGGTCCACGGGGCGCCCGTAACTGCCACCGTGCTAGCATTTGAGTCACCATCAGCGTCTGCCGAGAGTGCGTGAGTCATGAGGGCCGTCAACTCCGAGATGTTACCCGGCATCGTTTCGCCCGCTTTGAGCTTGATTCGATAGGTGGCCATTTTGGCGAAGCCATCTGCAACTTCAAAAAATCCAAAGCCGCCGTCGTAGTTGCTGAAGGTCGGGCGTGGAACGCCATCTGACCATGTTACTCCTTGGGCCCCTGCGCCACCCATCCAGTCGGTGCGGAAGGCGTTGGGGAGGTAGATTTTTCCGGTATGTTGATCGGCTACCGCTCCAGTACGGATGAGGCTTAGGTATGGGAATGGAGGCCACGAGCTGCCGGGGTAGGTGCCGGTGTTGAGAATTTGGGAATGGGACGCCCCTACGGCGCCGTGATCGAAACTGGTGTTGACCTTTACTCCGCCGTCTACGATGCGTGTCGTTGCGGATACGCCAAGAACCGGCTCAAAAAGCGTCAAATCGATTTGATCAATCAGGGTGGGGTTATAGGTTAACGGAAGGGAATTGAAACAGATATCTGAACCTGCGAGGGTTCCATCCCAATCTCCATCCCAACCATCCGAAACATCAAGTCCGAAATCAAATGACAGTTCATCTGCCGCAATCTCGGTAATGTTTTGGATTTTAAATTTTATTTCACTCATATTATTTTTTCTCCTTTAAAAGTTAAGTTAACCAACAAGGGAGAAAACTCCCTCATCGGACAAAATAATATTGCCAAACAAAGAATACTTAATTTTCTTTTAGTTTGGGCCAAACAAAGAATACTTAATTTTCTTTTAGTTTGGCGATGTTTTTGTTGAATTTTTATAACGTGTAATTCCTTCAAAAACGTCGACGGAGAGGCACATGCCTGTCCATCGGATTGTATGTACTCGGCCGATGACCCAAAAGACAACAAAAGTTAACTTATTTTAAAAAAAAATAATCCCCGTAAGATTTCTTACGAGGATTTCGCCTTATGGTCAGCGTGATTGACTTATTTAGCTATCACGCCACAAATTATTTGATGCATACTTGATAATTTCATTGGCTGAGTCTTCGTTGTAGCCATATTCTTCCATCAAGGTTTGCACCATTTCGCCATATTTCTTTTGTTGCTTCTTATCTCTTGATTTTGATTTTGTAACAATCCGAGAGATTTCGCGGACAGAGGTAAGTAACTTATTCTCAATTGCTTCTTTGAGGGGGCCGTATGAAGTCCAATCAATCTTTTCCTTTTTTCTCAGTTTAGCAAACATGTAAGCTGTGATGTCAGCTCTGAAATTTTCTCTTGCTGAGCCCACTATCCCTATTTGCTCCTCAATAGATGTCAGGAAGGCCTCGTCGGCTATCATTTCTTCCTTTGTTGTTTTATCTTTGACTTTTGTTCCATTAACATAAGCCTCGGCATGGTCGAGATAATTATCAAATAATGATTCGGCCTGCTCTTGATATGCTGAAACGAATGCTTTTGTAATTTCTTTTTCGAGGATTTTCAGATATTCATCATGAAGCTCCTTCTGAAGAAATGCTAAGTATTTTTCTCTCAATTCTTCTACAACCACTTGACCCTTTACCTGCTTAACGAGGGCGTCTCTAATTGAAATTGGCGTTACCATGTTGTTGTCCGAATCAGCTAGGGCAGAGTCTATGGCTTTCATAATAAATCTAGTTGAAATTCCAGTCATACCCTCGTCTCTCACCTCGTCTCTCAGATCTTCAATGTCGACCTTTTTAATATATCCCTTTTCCACTATGTTCTGTCCGTTGTAAATCTTCATCTTTGTCATTGGGTCGACCTTGTTAGACGGCTTGAGTCTGGTCAGGACCGCGAACATAGCAGCCAACTCCAAAGTGTGTGGGGCAATATGAGAGTCGAAATCAGATTCTTCCAGCATTTTATTATAAATTTTTTGCTCTTCTGTGACCTCTAGGCAATATGGGACATTAACTCTGACGATTCTGTCCAAAATTGCCTCGTTGGTATTTTCTGACTTAAATTTTATCCACTCAGCCTCGTTACAGTGAGCAAGAATAACTCCATCAAAATAAATCATGGCGCCCTTACCTGGGCTAGGAATCGCCTTTTCTTGAGTGGCTGTGATCATTGTGTGTAAAAATTCAATCTCGTTTTTGAAGACCTCAACAAATTCCACTATTCCCCGGTTTCCCACGTTAAATGCCCCGTTAAGGCTTAGGGCCCTTGGGTCGTCTTCTGGGTATAGATCAAGCTTTGAAATGTCCTCTGACCCTATAAGAATGCTCGTATCCTGGGTATTCGCGTCCATAGGGGGGACCACTCCGATTCCACGGCGCCCCCGAACAGAAAACGATGTCTCGCGTACTCCGAATGACATGTAGTCGCCGGCTAACTCCTCTAGAAGTTTGTGTCGGCAGACTGGACACAAATCCCCCTCAATTTTGATTCCATATAGATTTTTAAACTTTTCTCTTAAGGCGCGGGGGATTAGATGTATCGGACTCTCATTAATCGGACATCCATCGAGGGCGTACAGGGGGCCTGCGTTTTCAAGGGCTCGCTTAATGTGCTCTACCAGGGCTGACTTGCCGGCGCCGACAGGACCCAAGAGAAGAAGGACTTGCTTGCTTTCCTCGCCCTTCATCGAGGCTGAATGGAGATATCTCATTATTTTCATGAGGGATCTCTCCATACCAAAAAAATTACTTTGGAAATAATCGTATGTTTTTATTTCGTCTCCATTAAATAAATTGCTACACCTCGAATTTTCTGCCGACATTCTCGTTATGCCGTATTTAATAATTGTATCATACAGGCGCTTGTGCGCTAATACAGGAATTGAAGAATCGCTTTCCAATAGTTTTAGAAATTCAGAAAAAGTTCCACGGAACTTCTCTGTTTTGCTACTCTTTTTATGCTCTTCAGCTATTTTTAAAAATTTATTAGTTTTTGAATCATTTTCATTTTGTGTCATTTTAAAATTCCCAAGGTTCCCCTTCTATTGATGTTGTAAAGCAAACTTCGTCTTTCCACAAAGAACAGATTTGCTCATATACCCTATCTGCATAGGATAATTCAAGGTCGCGGCCGTCGTGTTCGTGTTTAATATAGAGTGTATTTGTTTTTTTCTCAAAATCATCAACATAAATAATAGGCACTCCCTTTAGGCCCGTGTTCTTAATTAGATTGTCCCTCACGCTTTTCCACCCCTCTTCGTCAGAAATATCAGAAATAGTATGATTGTTCGTTGATTTATGGTAAGAATAACTAAACAAATTCAGCTCCCTGCACAGCTCTTCGGTTAAATATTTTCTTATAAAAGTTTCATCACTATGAATTTCTCTTGCCTCTTTGCTTTTTTCAAAGCCTTGTTTTTTTTCGATATCTTTAAAGATCATATAGCCAAGGTGGTAGGGATTTACTCTCCCCATTATTGGGCGCACTACTTGGTTGTGGGTTTTTAGAAAAGAGAGGTGATGTTTATCCGGGAGATTCAAATCATTCATTATCTTTTCGTGGATTGTAACGGCCCAACCTTCATTCATAATTTTTGTTTGGGCTTGAGGGATAAAATAAAGAGATTTTGTCTCCACCATTCCCACAAGATCTTGTTCCCAATCTTCCAAGTCTCTTGCATTTTCTTTCACAAAATTAAGCAAATTATAGTCTTTTTGAACTAGGCAGCCACTCACGTTGAGGAGTCCCTTGGTTTTTTTAAA
>Ga0098040_1000541_pt1 | contig 17360 bp, 16 predicted proteins | sample 7_EtaG_FD_75065 | JGI IMG/M metagenome (GOLD analysis project Ga0098040, IMG submission 75065) | Marine viral communities from the Subarctic Pacific Ocean - 7_ETSP_OMZ_AT15161 metaG | ecosystem: Environmental > Aquatic > Marine > Oceanic | place: Pacific Ocean | collected 2015-01-08
CTATTGGCAGACGGCGCAGGACAATAAGACCGCCCAGGCGCTCTACGACAAGCTGGCGACGCGAACCGATTGGCTGCGATACGACCTTGATTTGTGAGTCCCCGATGACCAAGTGAACCCGATCGGTCATTCTGGGAGGATGCAATGAAGTCTGTCGTCATTACGGGTGTTTCCACCGGCATCGGCTGGGGCGCGACCAAGGTTCTGATCGGAAAAGGTTTCCGCGTCTTCGGCAGCGTCCGCAAACAGGCCGACGCCGACCGCCTCAAGGCCGAATTCGGCGCGAATTTCGTTCCCCTGATTTTCGACGTGACAGATGAAGCCGCCATCAAGCGCGCCGCCGAAGAAGTGCGCACGGCGCTCAATGGCGAAAAGCTCTTCGGTCTTGTCAATAATGCGGGCATCGCCGTCTCCGGCCCATTGCTCGATCTCAATATCGATGATTTCCGCCAGCAGATGGAAGTGAACCTGACGGGCCCGTTTCTTGTCACGCAGTCTTTCGCGCCGCTGCTGGGGGCTGACCGCTCGCTCAAGGGCGACCCGGGCCGCATTATCAATATTTCGTCGGTGGGCGGCAAACAGGCCGCGCCTTTTGTCGGACCTTATTCCGCTTCCAAATATGCCCTTGAAGGCATGTCGGAAAGCCTGCGTCGCGAGCTCTTGCTGTTCGGCATCGACGTGATCGTCATTGGCCCCGGCGCCGTCAAAACCGAAATCTGGAACAAGGCCGAAGAGGTGGATATCACGCCTTTCGCCAATAGCGCCTATTATCCTTCGCTGGTGAAATTTCGAGATTATTTCCTCGCCAGCGGCAAGACAGGCCTTGCGCCTGAAAAGCTCGGTCGCGTCATCTATAAGGCACTCACGACCGCAAAGCCCAAAGTGCGCTATGCCGTCCTGCGGGGTCGCTTGCAGAACTGGACCATTCCCCAGCTTCTGCCCAAGCGCTTTCTGGATCGCACCATCGGCAAGGCGGTCGGCCTGATCGAGAAATAGGACGGGGGCTAATTCCGCTACGCGGAATTAAAATTTTTGTCTCTCGACGGAGCGCTTGTGCTTGTGACAGGGTCCGCGCCAATTAAACGGGTCTCATGAGGAGGAACGCTCTTGGCCGATCTTTTGGCACTGTCCGAACGCTTTATCGACAATGACATTTATGAGGGCGCGGGCCTCGTCAATCGCCCGACGATGGAACTGTCGGAGCTTGGCAATGGCATCGCGCTCATCGAAGCCTTTTCCCATGTCGTGACCTTCAAGACCGGCGACGGGCTGGTGCTTTTCGACACGAGCCTTGAAGCCTTCGGCGGCGGCGTGCTGCAGTCGCTTCGCAAGTGGACCGACGAGCCGGTCAATCACATCTGCTACACGCATGGCCATGCCGATCACGTCGGCGGCACAAATCATTTTGTCTGCGAAGCCTGCGAGAAGGGCCATCGCCGTCCGCGCATCGTCGGCCATGAAAATGTGCTGCCACGCTTCCGCCGCTATGAAGCGACGAACGGTTACAACTTCACGATCAACGCGCGCCAGTTCGCGCCGGCCAGCGAATTGAAAATGGGTCAGGCCGGAGGCGGCGGCGACCGCCGTTTCGGCCCGAACCCCTGGATCGATCCCGACACGACCTTCCGTGATCAGATGGACCTGCGCGTCGGCGACCTGCGCTTCGACCTGCATCACGCCATCGGCGAGACGGACGATCATCTCTGGGCCTGGGTGCCGGAACACAAGGCGGTCTGCACGGGCGACTTCGTGACATGGGTCTTCCCCAATGCAGGCAACCCGCAGAAGGTGCAGCGCTATCCGCTGGAATGGGCGAAGGCGCTGCGTCAGATGATCGCCAAGGAGCCCGAACTTCTGCTGCCCGCCCATGGGCTTCCCATCGGCGGCAAGGCGCGCATTGCGACCGTGCTCGACAATATCGCGACCGCGCTCGAAACGTTGGTCGAGCAGACGGTCGCCATGATGAACAATGGCGCGCGACTGGATGAGATCGTCCATTCGATCAAGCTGCCCGCGAGCCTGATGGACAAGCCGTACCTCAAGCCCGTCTACGACGAGCCCGAATTCGTCATCCACAATATCTGGCGTCTCTATGGCGGCTGGTACGACGGCAATCCCGCAAACCTGAAGCCTGCGCCTGACGCGGCGATCGCAAAGGAAATGGCGGCGCTTGCCGGTGGCGCCAAGGCGCTGGCGAAACGCGCCGCCGACCTTGTCGCGGCGGGCGACCTGCGCCTTGCCTGCAACCTTGCCGAAATGGCGGGCCTTGCCGCGCCTGACGATATCGAGGTGCACGGGCTTCGCGCTGAGGTCTATGCCGCGCGCCGCAAGGCCGAAGCCTCGCTGATGTCCAAGGGCATCTATGGTTTTGCCGAGCGCCAGTCGCTGCAGGTCGTTAGCGAGCACAATCAGAAGAAAACGAATTGAAGAAGGCGTAAGACCTTCAATTCCTCGGGGAGCGTCCGGGAACGAGAAGGGCCTGACTGAGAATTCAGTCAGGCCCTTTTTGTGCTTTACCTCCCCCTTGCGGGGAGGTCGAAATGCAAGGCATTTCGGGTGGGGGTAGTGGCCTCTCGTCCGGGTGTTGGGTGGGTTGAATTTCGTTCCCCCCACCCAAAAAATCGGAAGGCGATTTTTTGACCTCCCCGCGAGGGGGAGGTGGGAAAAAATCAGTCGGCGACCTGATCGAGCGCTTTGGTGAAGCGATCGAAGATGTCGGCGATCTGTGTCTTGCTGATGATGAGCGGCGGCGAGAAGGCGATTGTGTCGCCCGAGACGCGGACCATCATGTTGTGATCGTGGAAGGCGGCGCGCATGGCGTCGAAACCGCGCTTGCCCGGCAGGCCTTCGATGGGCACGAGATCGACCGCGCCTGCAAGGCCGATGCAGCGGATGTCGGCGATGAGCGGGTGGTTCTTGAGGCTCATGATGGCCTCGGCAAAGACCGGTTCCATTTCGCGCGCGCGTTCGAAGAGCTTTTCGTTCTTGTAGACGTCGAGCGTTGCGAGCGCGGCGGCAGCCGCCAGCGGGTGGCCGGAATAGGTATAGCCGTGGAAGAGGTCGATCATGTGATCGGGGCCGGTCTGGAAGGCCTCATAGATGTGCTTGCGCACGACCGCGCCGCCCATCGGCACCGTGCCGGACGTGATGCCCTTGGCGAAGGTGAGAATGTCGGGCGTGACGCCGAAGCGCTCTGAGGCCGTCGCATAGCCAAGGCGGCCATAGCCGGTGAGGACTTCGTCGAAGATCAGCAGGATGCCGTGCTTGGTGCAGAGCTCGCGCAGGCGTTCGAGATAGCCCTTCGGCGGCGGCAGCACGCCCGTCGAGCCCGCCATGGGTTCGACGATGACGGCGGCGATGGTCGAGGCGTCATGCAGTTCGACGAGACGCTGCAATTCGTCGGCGAGATGCGCGCCCCATTCGGGCTGGCCGACGGTGAACTGCTGTTCGGCGCGGTTGTAGGTATGCGAGAGGTGGTCGACGCCCGCGAGCAGCGGCCCATAGACCTTGCGGTTGGCGACCATGCCGCCGACCGAGATGCCGCCGAAGCCGACGCCGTGATAGCCGCGTTCGCGACCGATGAGGCGGGTGCGGCTGCCTTCGCCGTTGGCGCGGTGATAGGCGATGGCGATCTTCAGCGCCGTGTCGGCGGCTTCCGAGCCCGAGTTGCAGAAGAGCACATGGTCGAGATCATTCGGCATGAGGCTCGTGATGCGGTTGGCGAGTTCGAAGACCTTGGGATGGCCGAACTGGAAGGTGGGCGCGAAGTCGAGCTCGCCTGCCTGCTGCTGGATGGCCGAGACGATTTCGGGCCGGCAATGACCGGCGTTGGAGCACCACAGCCCCGCCGTGGCGTCGAGAACTTCCGTGCCGTCGGGCTTGAAATAGGACATGTCCTTGGCGCGGGCGACAAGGCGCGGCTCGCGCTTGAACTGCCGATTGGGGGTGAAGGGCAGCCAGTTGGACGACAGGTCGTTGGGTGTCGCAATGCCCGAGGCGGCGGTATCGGCGCTCATGGAGGTCTCCGTATGGGGAAGAGTGATAGTATTCAACAATCTGACTGCCGCGCGGCCCGGAAATCAAGGGAAACTCCCTTGTGACTTTCGGCATTTGTTGAGTATCTTAAACGTCATGGCAAAGGACAGCATCCGAAACTACCGCCGCGCTCATGGCGGCGAGGTTCCGCCCCCCGAACTCGATCTCGAGGCGCCGGACATCGGCCAGCGCTTGCGCGAGCTCAGGCTGATGCACGGGCTGTCGCAGCGCGAACTCGCCAAGCGGGCGGGCGTGACCAATGGCACGATTTCGCTCATCGAACAGAACCGCATCAGCCCTTCGCTCGGCTCGCTGAAGAAGGTGCTGGACGGTTTCCCGATTTCGATTGCCGACTTCCTGACGCTGGACCTGAAGCCCCGCAGCAAGGTCTTTTATGCGGCCAAGGAGCTGCGCGAGATAGGCTCTGGCGATATTTCCTTCAAGCTGGTGGGCCGCGACATGCAGGGCCGCGCCATCCAGATGATGCACGAGCGCTACAAGCCGGGCGCGGACACGGGCAGCGACATGCTTTCGCATACGGGAGAGGAAAGCGGCATTGTCGTCTCTGGCCTCATCGAACTCACCGTGGGCGGCGAGACGCGATTGCTGACGGCGGGCGACGCCTATTATTTCGACAGCCGGTTGCCGCATCGCTGGCGCAATACGGGCACGATCGATTGCGTGATCGTTTCGGCCTGTACGCCACCGAGTTTCTAGGCGAGAGCCCCCCACCCAAAAATCCAGGGGATTTTTGGCCTCCCCGCGAGGGGGAGGCTGAAGGAGGCTTATTCTTTACCTCCCCCTTGCGGGGAGGTCGAAATGCATCGGCATTTCGGGTGGGGGTCAGGCGGTAACCGTCGGCTGGTGAATCTGGATGTTGGTCGGGGGCTTTGAAAATTCCGGCTTTTCGGCGTCAAGCGCGGCGAGTGCTGTGACGCGGTCGGCGGCGTCGAAGCCGCCGGTGGTGAGGCAGAATTCCACGAAATTGTCGTTGGGGTCTTTCGTATAGATCGAATAGCACCAGTTGTGGTCGATCTCGAGGACCTGAAGACCGGCATCGAGCCAGCGCTGCTTGCGGGTCTGCAATTCGCCCATGTCCTTCACGTCGAAGGAAATATGGTTGATGTGGTCGGGCACGCCTGCGGCTTTGGAGATATTGGTTTCGAGATTCTCCGTACCCGGCATGTCGTGCATTTCCCAGAAGGCGATGAATTTGGAATCGTCTTCCATACGGTAGAAGAAGTGCTTGGCCCAGCCGCCTTGCGGCGAGGGGCCGACTTCGACCTTCACGAGCTCGAAGCCCATGACGCCTTCGTAGAAATGATGGATCGCCTTGATGTCGCGTGCGGCGAGCGCGAGGTGATGATATCCCATCGTCAGTCTCCCTTCTTGTCGGTGTCGACCATGCTCATGACGTCATTGGAGCTGCCCGTCGGCGCGGCGATTTCGACGACGCGTTCGTCGACATCGTCATATTCGAGCCGGAGCGCACGGCTCATGGTGGCGTGCATCTCGTAGGTGCAGGTGACATAGGTGAATTCGAGGATCTCCTCGTCGGAGAGATATTTCTTCATCTCGTCGAATATCTCTTCCGGCACGCGGCCGCCCTGCAGCACGAGGCAGTCCGTATAGGCGAGCAGGGCGCGCTCGACCGGGCTCCAGCAATTGGCGATTGGCCAATAGGGGATCGCGGCGATCTGTTCCTCGGTGAAGCCGACGTCGCGGCAGGCCTTGCAGTGCTGCGAAAAGACGAATTGCGAGCCGCGCGCATAGCCGCCGCGGATCTGGCCAAGCTCGCGAAGCTTCGGATCGATCTTGCGCTCGGGGCTGCGATAGAACTGGAAACCTTCCGTCGTGTGCTTGAAGGCGTCCGGCACCAGCGCGAAGACCGTCCACCAGTTGCCGGGCGTGCCTGTGGCTGTGCCCGGCTCCTTCACCGGATCGCGGTCGCCGAACAGCAGCTTGTAGATCTGCTGAGCGAACGGATCGGCATCGGCCTTTCCGACCTCTCTCAATCGCGGCATGACGCACCTCCCTTGCATTGCCTTGAATTTCGTGGAAAAAACCGTAAGAGAAACTGACAATCGACGCAAGCAGGAAACCCGGATGGCCCGTCAGCCCGGTCTTTTGATCGCCCAGCTTCTGAGCCGCTTCATGTGGTTCGACGGGGCCTTGCAGCGAAATCTCGACGCGCGCGGCTGGGGCGGGGTGCGCCGGCTTGAATCCATGACCATGATGTATGTCCATGCGGGCGTGACCCGGCCAACGGAGCTTGCCCGGCTCATCGGCGTGACGCGGCAATCGATGAACACGGCGCTGCGGGAACTCGAAGAAAAGCACCTCGTGCGCCTCGTGCCGGACCCGGACGACAAGCGCTGCAAGATCGTGGAGTTCGATCCGGCGGGTGACGCCATGCGAGCCGAAGCCCTCCATGTGGTAGAAGCTCTGGAAGCGGCTCTGGACGAGCGGCTGGGCGCGGGCGCCGCCGACAGGCTGGCGGCGTTGCTCGACGCCGACTGGGGAGAAGCGCCGCTGCTGGAGGCGGGCGGCAAGACGAAAAAGAAAGAAGCGATATGAGCGAGACGAAATCGCTGGATGAACTATTGGCCGGACCCGGCCTCATCCTTGCGCCGGGTGCCTATGACGCGCTCTCGGCAAAACTGGCGGCGCAGGCAGGCGCGGCAGCGGTCTATATGACGGGATTCGGGCTTGCGGGCAGCCATCTGGGCCTGCCGGACATCGGCTTGATGAGCGCGACCGAAATGGTCGACCGCGTGCGCGCGATGAGCGCGGCGGCGGGCGCGACGCCCTTGATCGCCGATGGCGACAACGGCCAAGGCGGACCGCTCAATGCGGCGCGTCTCACGCGGGCCTATGAGCAGGCGGGCGCGCAATGCATCCAGATCGAGGACCAGGTCTTTCCCAAGCGTTGCGGCCATATGGAAGGCAAGGAAGTCGTCTCGATCACCGAAGCCGCGCAGAAGATCGCCGCTGCGGTGGACGCGCGCGAGAGCAGGGCCTTCAAGGTGATGGCGCGGACCGATGCGCGGGCGACGCATGATCTCGACGAGGCGCTGAGGCGCGGTGAGGCTTTCCTGAAAGCGGGCGCCGATATTCTCTTCATCGAAGCGCCGCGCGACATGAAGGAACTTGAAAAGGTCTGCGCGACCTTCAAGGGCGTGCCGCTGCTCGCCAATATGGTGGAAGACGGCAAGACGCCGATCCTCGACGCGAAGGTGCTGGAAGAACTGGGCTTCAAACTTGCGATCTATCCGGTCTCGGCTTTGCTCGCGGTGACGAAGCGCCTGCAGGAAGTCTATGCGACGCTGCTGAAAGGGGCGGGCTTGCCTGAGGGCGAGAGTCGCGTCACTTTCCAGAAATACAACGAACTTGTCGGTCTGCCGGAACTTCTGGCGAGCGCCGCTGAAATTGCGAAGAAGAGCTAGCGGGAAATAGATGATAGCGGGGTGTCATGCGCTGGAAAGTCGTAACAAGACTAGCAATGATGGCGTGTGTTCTTTTCCTGACATCATGTGACGATAGCTACGACAAGCAAGTCGCGCGTCTTGAGAAGTTTATGTCTGGCAACCAGATTGGCGCTGCGCCGGATTATTGGTTGGTGAAGAGATCCCTCGGTGTGGATGACCGTGTTGCTCTGGTGTTCGGGTATATGGATGACAATGCGGGTTGCATGGAAATTGCCCAAATGTTGAATAAGAAATATCCAACGACGAATTATACCTGCAAGCTGGCCAACTGATTGATTTTGTAAAACGGAGCAACGATGCCGAGCTGGTCGAATATTTTGAAGCGCATTGCGGCAGGCGAAATGGAAAAGGCCCCGCCGCATGTCTCGGCCCTCAATCTCTATGCGGGCAAGCTCACCGTGCTCGAGCCTGGCCGCATCCGTTACGACTGGACGGTCGATCCGCAATATATGAACCCGGTGGCGATCTTCGGCGGCTATCTCGCAACGCTCGCCGACCAGACCTGCTCCTTCGCGCTGATGACATTGCTCGAAGATAATCAGAACTTCACGACCATCGACCTGCAAACGCATTTCTTCCGTCCCGTGACGAAAGGCGTGTTGGCCTGCGAGGGACATGTGATCAATGTCTCGAAGACGCAGGCTTTCGTCGAGGCGACCTTCACGACGGGCGAGGGCAAGCTGGCGCTGAAGGCGCGGGCGGTAGAGCGGATTATCGCGGCTTAGACGCTTTTCCCCTACCTCCCCCTCGCGGGGAGGTCAAAAAATCGGCGTCAGATTTTTTGGGTGGGGGGCACAGCCTTTCGTCAAGGCATCGTGTCCATTGGGGTCCGTTCCCCCCACCCAAAATATTCAAAGGGGAATATTTTGACCTCCCCGCGAGGGGGAGGTGGATTCTTCTTTTTCTAATCCACCCACTCGTCGATCTTTGCCTTGAGCTCACCGCTCTTCTTCATCTCGTCGAGCCATTTGTTGACGAGCTTCTGCCAGGTCCAGTCCCTGGGCATCCAGAAGGCTTTTTCGGTATGGTCGAAGGGGTGGTCGGGGTGGACGGCGCAGAGGGTGGGGTGGAGTTTGGCTTGCAGCCGGGCCTCGATGGCGTCGGTGATCATGAGGTCGGCGTGGCCGAAGATGATTTCCTGAAAGATCGACTTGTTGTCGGGGTGGACGATGATTGTCGCCTTGCTGATATGAGCGCGGGCAAATTTCTCGTTGGTGCCGCCGGGATTGACGACGAGGCGGACGCCGGGCTTGTCGATCTGCTTAAGCGTCTGGAAGCGCTTCACGTTCTTGCAGAGCGTGATGGGCGTCTTGCCGTCGCTGATGACCGGGTGGGAAAAGAGGCCGATGGCCTCTCGGGCGGGCGTGATGGAGATGCCGCCCATGGCGATGTCGAATTTCTGCGCCTTGAGGTCGTCGGCGAGCGTCGGCCAGCTCGTATGGACGAAAATCACATGGACGCCGAGCTTTTTGGCCAGCGAATGGGCGAGGTCCACGTCGAGCCCCTCGTAGGTGCCAGTGGCCGGGTCAAAGGTTGAAAAAGGCGCATAATCGCCTGTCAGCCCCACCCTGATCGCATTGCGCAAGCCGATCTTGTCCATGAAGGGGCTGGCTGCGGCAAGCGTCGGAAAGGCGAGGCAAAGGACGAAAATCAGGCGGAAAAGGCGGAGAAGCATCAGTTTCTTGTTTCTTTCGTTGGAAGGTCCCCCTCTTTACCCCATCTGGCTTCAGATTTCCGGCCTTTACTGGACCTTTAAGAGTCCGGCTGGTAGAAACCTGCCCCATGATCATTGCGATTTGCCATATCCGCCCGATTGAGGCCCGCTCCATACGAATTAGCGGCCCGGCCAGAGCTTGAGGAGGTCTATACCTTCTCGTTCGGGCCGGGCGTTTCCGCTTGAATTAACGCAAAATCCGACAGTTTCGAGAGCATAGATGGCCAGCGACACGACCTCCGACGCAACTTCCACAGAGCAAGCGCGCGATTACCGCGACACGATCTTTCTGCCCAAGACCAACTTTCCCATGAAGGCGGGCCTGCCCGCCCGCGAGCCCGAATGGCTGGCGCGCTGGGAAAAGATGGACCTCTACAAGCGCCAAAGAGAAGAGGCCAAGGGCCGCGAGACCTTCACGCTCCATGACGGCCCGCCCTATGCCAATGGCGACATCCACATCGGCCATGCGCTCAACAAGACGCTGAAAGACATCATCACCCGCTCGCAGCAGATGATGGGCAAGGACGCGGCTTATGTGCCCGGCTGGGACTGCCATGGTCTGCCGATCGAATGGAAGATCGAGGAGAAATACCGCAAGAAGGGCCTCAACAAGGACGAGGTGCCGCCGCTGGAATTCCGCCGCGAATGCCGCGAATTCGCCCAGCATTGGGTCGATGTGCAGCGTGAACAGTTCAAGCGTCTCGGCATCAATGGCGAGTGGGACAATCCCTATCTCACCATGACCTTTGATGCGGAAGCCGCCATCGTCGGTGAGTTCCAGAAGTTCCTGATGAACGGCTCGCTCTATCGCGGCTCCAAGCCCGTCATGTGGTCAGTCGTCGAAAAGACCGCGCTGGCCGAAGCCGAAGTCGAATATGCCGACCATGAATCGCGCGCGATCTGGGTGAAGTTCCCGGTGGTGAAGGGCGACGGGTTCGGCGATGCGACGATCGTTATCTGGACGACGACGCCCTGGACGATCCCCGCGAACCGCGCGATCTCCTATTCGCCGAAGATTCAGTACGGCATCTATGAAGTGACGGCGCTGGCGGAATATTCCCGCGCCGTGGTCGGCGAAAAGATCGTGCTGGCCGACAGTCTCGCCGAACAGGTGAAGAAAGACGCGAAGGTCGAAAGCTGGACGCGCCTTGGCGATGCGCCCTCGCTCGAGGGCGTTGTCTGCGCGCATCCTTTCCGCGGTCAGGGCTATGACTTCGATGTGCCGATGCTCGCGGGCGATCATGTGACGGAAGAGGCGGGCACGGGTTTCGTGCACACCGCCCCGGGTCACGGTCAGGACGACTATATGATCTGGGTGCAGAACTTCGGTCAGAAGGGCATCCCCGAGACGGTGAACGAGGAGGGCGTCTATTACGACGACGTGCCTTTGTTCGCGGGCAAGTTCGTGCTGACGCGTCAGGGCAAGGAAGGCAACGCCAATGCCGCTGTCATCGATGCGCTGATCGAGGCAGGCGCGCTGCTGGCGCAGGGAAAGCTCAAGCATTCCTATCCGCATAGCTGGCGCTCGAAGGCGCCGCTCATCTTCCGCAATACCGCGCAATGGTTCGTCTCGATGGACGCCCCCATTGAAGCTGCGGGCGGCGCGAAGCTGCGCGATGTGGCGCTTGCCGAAATCGACAAGGTGCGCTGGGTGCCCGCGCGCGGCCGCAACCGCATTCACGCCATGGTCGAAGGCCGCCCCGACTGGGTGCTCTCGCGCCAGCGCGCCTGGGGCGTGCCGCTGACGATCTTCGTTCACAAGGACGGCTCGCTGCTGCGCGACGAAAAGGTCAATGCGCGTGTGGTGGAAGCCGTGGCACAGGAAGGCGCGGACGCCTGGTTTGAAAAGCCCACGAGCTATTTCTTCGAAGGCACGAACCACAATGCGGATGACTACGAGAAGGTCACCGACATTCTCGACGTCTGGTTCGATTCAGGTTCGACCCATGCTTTCGTGCTGGAAGCGCGCGGCATGCCGTCGCCGGCAGATCTTTATCTGGAAGGTTCCGACCAGCATCGCGGCTGGTTCCAGTCGTCGCTTCTGGAAAGCTGCGGCACGCGCGGTCGCGCGCCTTACAAGCAGGTGCTGACGCATGGCATGACGCTGACCGACAAGGGCCTGAAAATGTCCAAGTCGCTCGGCAACGCCATAGAGCCCGAGAAGATCATCAAGCAGAACGGCGCCGATATCCTGCGTCTCTGGGTCTCGTCCACCGACTATTGGGACGATCATTCCATCGGCGACGAAATCCTCAAGTCGAATGTCGAAGCCTATCGCAAGCTGCGCAATACTTTCCGCTATCTGCTCGGCAATCTCGACGGTTTCGATGAGGCCGAACGTGTGGCCCATGCCGATATGCCGGAGCTTGAGCGCGCGATCCTGCATCGCCTTGCCGAACTCGACGGGCTCGTGCGTCAGGCCTACAACGATTATGACTTCAAGCGCATCTTCCATGCGCTGACGAATTTCATGAACATCGATCTGTCGGCTTTCTATTTCGACATCCGCAAGGACACGCTCTATTGCGATCCTCTGTCGAGCCTGCGACGTCGCGCCTGCCGCACGGTGCTGCACGAACTCTTCATGTCGCTGACGGCCTGGTTCGCGCCGATCCTCTGCTTCACGGCGGAAGAAGTCTGGTTGACGCGTTTCCCGGACGACAAGGGCTCGGTGCATCTGCGCACCTTCCCCGATGCGCCGTCGGAATGGCTCGACGCGCCGCTTGCCGAGAAATGGCGCAAGCTGCGCGAGCTTCGCCGCGTCGTCACCGGCGCGCTGGAAGTTGAGCGCCGCGAAAAGCGCATCGGCTCGAGCCTTGAGTCCGCGCCTGACGTCTATGTGTCGAACGCCGATCTGAAGGCTGCGATGCAGGGCGTCGATCTTGCTGAAATCGCCATCACCTCGGGCGGGCAATTGCTCGATGGCGAGGGTCCGGCGGATGCCTTCCGCCTCGACGACGTCAGTGGCGTTGCCGTGGTGCCGAAAATGGCCCAGGGCAAGAAATGCGCGCGCTCATGGAAGATCATGCCGGAAGTGGGCTCCGTGCCCGGCTATCCGGACCTCACGCCTCGCGACGCGGCGGCGGTCGAGGAATATGATGCGCTGCATGGCGCGCCCGCAAAAGGATAGGTCGGAAATGGCGCGAAAGCTCTCTGTCGCCGGTTACCCCGTCTGGGGGCCCTTGTCATGGCTGGGAGCGGTTGTCGCCATTCTCGCCTTTGCGGGCGACCGTCTGCACAAGTGGTGGACGCTCAATATTCTTGATCTGCCGCAAATCGGACGGATCCAGCTGACGCAAAACTTTGACATAGTTATGGCATGGAACAAGGGCGTGAGTTACGGCCTTTTCCAGGCAGATACGACCGCAGGCCGCATGGGCCTTGTGTTTTTTGCCCTTGCGATCGTTATCGGGCTGGGATTGTGGCTCGCCAGAGTGGAAAACAGGCCCATTGCGATTGCCATCGGGCTCATCATTGGCGGGGCGCTGGGCAATATTCTCGACCGCCTGATCTATGGCGCGGTGGCGGACTTTTTTAGTTTTCACGCCTTTGGCTTTTACTGGTATATTTTCAACGTTGCAGACATATGGATTGCCGTGGGCGTCGGGCTGATCTTGCTCGAATCCTTTTTTCCGTCATTGTTTGCCTCTAAGGGAGATGAAGTGTCAGGCGGCGAAGACCCGGAGATCCGGTAGTTTCCTGACAGATGGCCTTCACGGTGGATGTGGGGGCCGAGCGCCGGAAGGTCTTTTACAAGACCGGCGAATTGTGGGTTAAGGAACATGAGTGTGAAATCGATGAATTCCCGGACGCAGAGCCTCGCTGTTCTTTGTGCCCTCTCCCTGTCGCTTGCGGCATGTGGCGGCGGCAGCAGCCTGAAGGATTCTCTGGGCTACGGCAAAAGCGCGCCTGACGAATTCGACGTCATCACCAAGGCGCCGCTGGTCATGCCGCCGGATTTCTCGCTGCGTCCGCCGGAGCCCGGTGCGCCCCGCCCTCAGGAAAAGATGTTCGAGCCCTCACTGGTGGCGCAGCGCACGCTGACCGGCGAGTCGATTGGTCAGCAGTCGACGGCCGATGCCGCCGCCGCGGCCAACAATGTCTCGCCCGGCGAAGAAGCCCTGCTTCAGAAGACCGGTGGCGCGGAGGCCAATCCGGCAATCCGCAAGGTCGTGAACAACGAGATGCGTTCGCTGGTCGAACGCGACAGCAGCTTTACCGATGACGTTCTGTTCTGGCGCGAAAAGACGCCGTCGGACGAAGTCATGGTCGATGCGCAGGGCGAGCGTCAGCGCTTGCAGCAGAATGCCGCCGAAGGCAAGCCTGTGACGGCGGGGGATACGCCGACCGTCGAGCCTGAAAAGAAAGGCTTCTTTTCCGGTCTCTGGTCTTCGATCTTCTGACGTCTCCTGACCCGGTGAGATTTTCGCAAACTTTCCGAGCAAGTTCTCTGCGCCCCCTCGCGCGGGTGGCAGGTGTCTGTCTGCTGATCGGGCTCGCCGGTTGCGCCGATTTCAAACTGCCTTTCGCCGACAATCAGGCAAGCGCCATCACCCAGGTGGCACAGGGGCCCGACGCGCCGGAAACCTTCACATTGTCCAATGGCATGGATGTGCTGGTGATCCCCGATCATCGCGCGCCTGTCGTGACGCACATGGTCTGGTACCGGATCGGCGCCGCCGACGAGCGGCCCGGCAAGACGGGGCTCGCGCATTTCCTCGAGCATCTGATGTTCAAGGGCACGGACAAGATTGCGCCCGGTCAGTTCTCCAAGATCGTCGCGCGCAATGGCGGCAGGGACAACGCTTTCACCAATTATGATTTCACGGCCTATTTCCAGGCGATTGCCAAGGACCGGCTGCCGCTGGTCATGGAAATGGAAGCCGACCGCATGACGCATCTGAAGCTCAGCGACAAGGAAGTGCTGCCCGAGCGCGATGTCGTGCTGGAAGAGCTTCGTATGCGGATCGAGAATTCGCCGGTCGCCGAATTCCAGTCGAAGATGAATGCCGCGCTCTTCGGTAACAGCCCCTATGGGCGCGATGTCATCGGCTACAAGAAGGAAGTCGCGAAGCTCTCGACTAAGGACGCGCTGGACTTCTATCGCCGCTACTACACGCCCAATAACGCCATCCTGATCGTGGCGGGCGACATTACGGCGGCGGAGCTGAAACCGCTGGCGGAGAAATACTACGGTGTCATTCCCGACCGCGCGCCGACGCTGCATCGCACGCGCCCGGCGGTGGAATGGCCGCAGTCGCCCAAGCGCGTCATCATGCATGACCCGCGCGTGAACGAAGCAACATGGATGCGCTTTTATCCCGCCCCGTCGAGCGCCGAGATCGGCCCGCGCGCGAGCGCCGCGCTCGATGTGCTGGCGCAGATTCTGGGTGGCGGCACAACGAGCCGTCTCTATCAGTCGCTCGTCGTGCGCGACCAGAAGCTGACCTCGGTGCAGGCCTGGTATTCCGGCGATCAGATCGGCTCGGGCAGCTTCGGCATTTATGCGCTGCCGCGCGTCGGCGGTAATATCGCGGACGATGAAAAGGCGATCGATGCGGCGCTGGAGGCCTTCCTGAAGAGCGACATCACGGAAGACGAATTGAAGCGCGCCCGCGGCCAGCTTGCCGCCAGCGCCATCTATGCGCGTGATCGCCAGCAGACCATGGCTTACCTCTATGGCAGCGGCATCATGACCGGTCTGACACCGAAAGAAATCTACGGCTGGCCCGACGCCATTCGCGCGGTGACGGCGGCTGACGTGCGCGCAGCCGCCCGGCATGTGCTCGATGCGCGTCATGCCGTGACTGGCGAACTTCTGCCGGAGGCGCGCTCATGATGTTGAAACATACATTTGCGGCTGTTGCTTTCGCCTTCGTCGCGTTGGTTGCGCGCCCCGCGCTGGCGCTCAATATCGAACGGGTGGTGAGCCCCGGCGGCATCGAGGCCTGGCTGGTGGAGGAATATGAAGTTCCGGTCATCACGATGAATGTGGCCTGGGCAGGCGGCGCGGCGACCGACCCGGCGGGCAAGCTCGGCCTTGCCAATATGGTCTCCGGCCTGCTCGACGAAGGCGCGGGCGACATGGACTCCGACGCCTATCAGCGCCGCCTCGAAGCTTCCAATGCCTCGCTCTCCTATTCCGAAGACATGGACTATTTCAACGCCAGCCTGAAGACGCTGGCGGAAAACCGCGACGAGGCTTTTTCGCTGTTGCAGGTGGCGCTGGCAAAGCCACGTTTTGACAAGCCTGCTGTGGAGCGCGTGCGCGCCCAGATACAGTCGATCGTGGCGCGTAACATGACCGACCCCGACTGGATGGCGACGCAGGCCTGGTTCAAGGCCATGGTCGGCAATCACCCTTACGCGCGGCCATCGGACGGCACACCGAAGACGGTGGCGGCGATTACGCCTGCCGACCTCCATGCCTATGCGAGAGATACTTTCGCGCGCGACAATATGAAGATCGGCGTCGTCGGCCCCATCACGCCAGCCGAACTCGGCAAGCTGCTCGACAAGACATTCGGCGATTTGCCCGCGCATGCAAAACTCAAGAAGGTGCCCGAAGCCCATGTTGCCGAGAAGGCAAAGACCGTCATCGTCAAACAGCCTTTCCCGCAGAGCGTCGTGCTTTTCGGCGGCAAGGGGCTGAAGCGGGCGGACCCTGATTTCGTGCCTGCCTATGTCATGAACTACATGCTGGGCGGCGGCGGTTTCTCCTCGCGGCTGACGAATGAAGTGCGCGAGAAGCGCGGCCTTGCCTATTCCATCGGCACCTATCTCTATCCGATGAAACATGCCGCGCTTTATCTGGGCCAGGTCGGCACCAAGAATGCGAGCGTCGGCACTTCGCTGTCGCTGATCCGCACGGAATTTGCCCGCATGGCGGCTGGTGGCGTAAGCGACAAGGAACTGGCCGACGCCAAGACCTATCTCACCGGCTCCTATCCGCTGCGCTTTGATTCCAATAGCAAGATCGCCGGGGAACTGGTGGGCATCCAGCAGGAAAACCTCGGTATCGATTATATCGAGAAGCGCAACAGCCTCATCAATGCCGTGACCAGAGCCGATATCGCCCGCGTGGCCAAGCGGCTGCTGCATGCCGATTCGCTCGTTGTCGCCATCGTCGGCGAGCCGGATATGAGCGAAAAGCCCCTGCCGCCTGTAAGGGAAGGGGCCTCCGAAGGCCCGACGGGACCCAGCGAATCCTTCTAGACCAGATCCAACGGTGTTTGCCTCGGGGGCATCTGGCTCCCGGTCGCACTTCTTGTTACGGTCTTTGCCCGCTGGGAAAAATCTGACGCGAAGGTCGTGTTGTCCAAAATGCCCAAATCCCGATCCTCCTACGAACAAAATATTGAAACCTGCTTTGCCGACCGGATCGGCGAGACAGGTCTTTCGCGCGCCGCCTATGACAAGGCGCTGACGGAGACAGGCGCGGCGCTCGCATGGCTGCGCGAGGCGCATGCAAAGGACACGCTGGCGCTGCTGCGCGTGCCCGAACGCCGCGACGACTTCGAGCCGATCCGCGAAATGGCGGCAAAGCTCCTCGACAATACGACCGACCTCTTCATCTTCGGCATCGGCGGTTCGTCGCTCGGCGCACAGGCCGTGGCGCAACTGACGGGCTGGGGCACGCAGGCGCAAAGCGAGGCGCGACCGCATATCCACATCATGGACAATCTCGACCCCTGGTCGATGCAAACGGCGCTCACCGCCGTCGATCTCAGGACGACACGTTTTCTCGTCGTCTCGAAATCGGGCGGCACGGTCGAGCCCGCGCTGCAGATGCTCAGCGCCATGAGCGCCATCGAGGCGGCGGGCAGCGGCAAATATATGAAGCATCACTTCGTGGTGCTGACCGAACCGGCGAAAGACGGCAAGCCGAATGCCTTGCGCGCCTTTGCAGATAAACATGGCTTCCCGACCATCGAACACGATCCGCGTGTCGGCGGGCGCTATGCGGTGCTGACGACGGTGGGTCTCCTGCCCGCGCATATCATGGGCCTCGATATGGCCGCGATCCGCGAAGGCGCGGCAAGCGTGTTGGTGCCGGTGCTTGCCGATGCGCCGGCGGGCGACATCGCGCCTGCCGTCGGCGCGGCGCTTTCGATTGCCTTGCA
>Ga0098040_1000542_pt1 | contig 17360 bp, 7 predicted proteins | sample 7_EtaG_FD_75065 | JGI IMG/M metagenome (GOLD analysis project Ga0098040, IMG submission 75065) | Marine viral communities from the Subarctic Pacific Ocean - 7_ETSP_OMZ_AT15161 metaG | ecosystem: Environmental > Aquatic > Marine > Oceanic | place: Pacific Ocean | collected 2015-01-08
ACTCGTCCATCAAGTTCGTCCCATTCTTGTCTCAGTTTGAAGGTGCCATGTTTCCGAACAAGGCGTCGAATGGTGCGTCCAGAGTACTCGCATATCCAGCACTTGAACACATTCTTTTCTATATTAACCGAAAGCTTTCTTTTATGGTGCCTACATTGAGGACAGGAGAATAAATGTTCATCTCCTGTTCTACTATAGTTCCCTAAAATCTGCTTAAGGATCGTGAGTTTTCTTTCCAAAGTTGAAGACCTGCTCTTGCTATAATCCAACTGTCAGCGCGGTCATAAGAACCGGGCTTTGGGTTTTCCTGTCTAGTATATTCTATTTCGTTCCCATTGTCAAGAAAAAACTGCAAAACTTTTTCTTTTGCTTTTTCGCCTCTGGAAACTTTTATACCGCATAGCCTTCTTGCAGTTGTGGCAGCAATATATTCGGGCATCCTGTTAAGCTCTTGAAAACAAATCCAAGAGATGATGCCGTTGAATCTTGCCAGTGTTGATAATGTTTGTGCTGATGAGAAGCCAGAACGAAATGTTTGTAGTGACTGCTCAACATATACTTTACTGATTGGAAACCCAAGACCAAAGAGCTTTTCCCTTATGAACCGTGCCTTGTGAAAGATGGTTGGGAATTTATTCTTGTTCCTTGTATCCCACGCTTCACAAAGAAGGATATTTTCTTCTTCGTCAATGAGCGTAACACCAGTTATACTTGTCGAAATGTCTAAGCCGAGAATAATCATGTATGTATTATACTATGTATTATATCAAAAGTCAAGTTTTAATTTAAATGTAAAATCTCGCTCTTCGGTTTTCTTGACAGGAGTGGCGACTTTGGCAACGCCAATTAGGTTTCTCCTTTTATCATAAATTCCAATCTTAGAAATATATGTCTGCCTTTTATAGGAAGCAGTGAACCCCTCATATGAGGAAGAAACCGTGTTTTTGACTTTTAATTCTGGTTGTTCTCGAAATTTTACTGAACTTGTAATTGGGATTGTTGTTTGACCCTGTTCAATATATGTCGGGTTATTTGAAAAATTAAGATGACCTTTTCTGGCGTGAGCTAACATTGTTACAGTCGGGACATAGTTCGTCCCATCAAAATGAAGAGAGAAGCTTGAAGAAGGCATGGACAATGAGCCGGTCGCTATCGTCTGAGCAAAATCAATCCACCGGGGGGAGGAAGCAGCCGCCTGAATATATTTTTCTGTATGGGCGGGCGATGAAACCCCGTCATGACCTCCAATGAATTGTTGTGTAATATCTGCGCCGTGAACATTAATTAATATTATAGTATTTCCAGATGATCCAGCCGTATCCTGTGTCAAGGTGATTAGTCCCGAGGAGACTGCAGAGGAGATGTTGAGTGTCAAGGGGTGCCCTGCATATCCAGTAACAGCATCAACTGCAGCATCGAAATAACTTGCGACACTGGCAGGAGTAGTCCTGCCAGAAATGCCAACGTTTACACTAACCCCGTCAGTATGAAGCGAGCCGTCTACAGTGTCATTATCAGTGGCAAATTTAAATACAACTTTATTGCCAGCCGTATCAGACAAAGCTATAGTGTCACCGTTCCTTGGTCTGCCAGAGAAAGTTATTTTTCCCACTGCTGCAGCATCTGCCGCTGTCAAATCCCAGCTTCCGGTTAACAACAAGAACCCTTCGTTATACATGACAACGCCAGCAGTACTACCAGATTTAATACTTCCGGGAGGACCAACTTGAACTAGTTCTCCATTGTGTTTTTCGTCCTTTAGCTCGCCAATCAAAGTTCCGGTAATATAAAACTTAAGATCAACAGTTCCTTTTTTAATTGAAGATCCATAATAGATTGATGGAATACTAACTAGACCCATCTCTTGTTCCGCCTTGTTCCATTTGGCGACCGGATTTGAGGCAGTAGAATAAGCATAGTGTGGGCTCATATACATATAACTATCTAATTTATTTTTTAGGGCTCTTATCTTGGAAGCCATGCTGGTCTTTTGTTGAAGTCCGAATTCTTCAGTTTCAGGGTAAATAAGAGAAGGGAGCACATTGCAGGCAGCCGCTAATGGAGCGTCCGGATCAGCAAGATCGGGAGGAGTTGCAGCGCAATGAACCGCTAAAGAAATACTTTGAGATGCTTCCCATGCATGATTCTCGGGAAAGTATTCTTTTGCGATTGATGCTGATAGAGGGTATGTTCCAATCAATATGTCGCCATATTCAGTAGCCTCCCATGTGCTAGTCGGAACACCGTCAATATCAGTTAAAGATAAAGTTTTGAAATCTGAATAAGTGCCATCCTTATATAAAAAAGGATATATGAGTATTTCTGTCCCTGTCTGTTGCAGGTCGCCCTCGGTGTTGATACTCCAAACCGGACCATGGTCGCCCGGAATGAGTAAACCGGTATCCGGTCTATCGACATTCAATTCGTACAAACTAATAGAACCAGTGGGTGCGTGAAGTGTCTGATCGGTGAATGCACCACTTATATGGTTACGATTATTGTAATATATGCGACCATTGTGAAGAAAGAAATCACAACGAGGATGAGCTTTTATCCTATTATGAAATATATCATTCTGACCGAATCTGTATAAAGGCATCGAACGGCTCCTTTAATAATCGAGCCTTACCCTTAAAGTGAATTCGTTTGAAGGATCCTTTTTCAGAGGCTCTGAAAGTTTAGCGACAGCCATCAATTCATTATCAGGAGAATATAGCCCTACCGTTGTGACATAAGAGATGGGAGCATCTGATGCCACATTCTTAACACGGATTTGACTAGCTGACAAGTAAGTCGGGTTTGAACTATAGTTAAATTCGTTGTGGTTTACACGACAGAAATACAATGTTGAATTAAGCTCTGTTGTATTGTTGAAGCTAAGGTCTTGAAATGTATTTCTGAAACCGTCACAAGAAGCTGTAATATTTGATCCTGTAAGTACCGCGCCAATCGAATCAGTAGAATAATCCGCGGCCGCATGACCGAACGATCCGGTATAAAGAGAAGCAGTCAATACAGCAATGCCAGCTTGATAATAGACTGCTCCAACGGCATGATTTCCCTCACCAGTGGTTCCTATGTTTGCCGAAGATGTGTATAAAAGCCCATATTCGCCAGAGGGTGAATTTGATTTAAAGCTTGTTCTAGCACCATAATCGCTCACAGTAGTTGCATCTTGACCACCTTTTCGATCTGCTGATGAGGTGCCATTAAGTAATTTAAAAGTAAATGATTGCTTTTTGATTTCGTCTTTGGTCAATAATCGAGAGAGATTCATAAAAAGTACTTCTCGCATTTTTGTGCCTGTATCTGTAAGATCTCCAGCTCTATCAAAATCAAGTATAGCTCCGGTCACATCATGCCCTACAAGCACTTGAGCCATTTGACTATAGATGTTAATTTTTTTGCTATTTTGTGTATTGGTAGAGGCGCTCAAGGCTGAATTCGATGAATAACCCATCGTCACATCAAAAATATGATTCGCCGATGAACTCAAATATGCGTAATCGTAAACTGACTGAAACATCTGATGGGAATAGTTTTTAATATTGCTTTCTACTCCCGCTTTGTTTACATATGTTCCCGAAACTATTGTACCTGTTAAGGGTATCGCTTCGTGAAGCAATGTTTTTGTCGAAGCCACGTCATTGGTTGTGATTGGTTTTTTTGATGTTGCCATATTTCCTCACCTTATGTTAACTTTTTTATTAGTCTTCGCTCTTGAGTCTAATAAATCTTACTGGGACATCTACTGCATATCCAGTGGTGGCGCCAGTTACTTTAATTGTTGTATCTATATAACGAATGTTCTGACTTGAGCCAGCCGAATCGTTCAATGTCGTTTGGGCCCCGATCTGCTCAAACAAAAATTTTGACTGCCTTACATTCATGGATGATTTAATTTTAAACTGCATTGTTGTGCCGCGTGGGCCGGTTATAATCTCAGTCAACGCCGACACTGCTATGTTTGTATTCAACTTAACAATCGTTGGATTTGCTGGTCTTGTAAGGTAATAAGTTGCGATATCGTCGCCGTCAATAAAACTAACAGCAGCTGCAGAACCATTGGGGTTGGTTATAGTACCTAGACGATTATCCATTTGAACAATATATTGTGTCTCTATGGCATCTGCGCTGATCCCCATTTCAGGAGTAAGAACTTCTGTATCAAGCCCCTGATCTAGTTGTATGTGAGATTTAGATGCATCGGGAGAATACCCATCCATTATTCCATCTATTGATGCAAATGAATCACGAGATGTCTTAGTTACAGCGACACCAAATACCTGAGTGGAGACCATGCGTGAATTAGAACTCTCTAAGTCGTTAACCATGATTACCGGTAAATAAAACTTAGAACTATCAAGATACGTTATAAGTTTAGCATCAAGCTGCCCCGGACTACTAGTAAAAGCCTCTAAAACGGGGGTTTGCAAAATTTGTAAATCTTCGTAAGCACTACCACTGGGATGGTTTTTGTTGAAAAGACCATAGTCAACTTCAACATCGCCAAGGCTAAAGTTGGAAATTTTAAAACTCCCATCTGCCCTTGCTAACCTTCTTCGTCCTTCGTCAGTCAAAACTGCATCAAGAATGATATCGCCTGAATTGTCTAAAAATGCCATTTTAATCTCCTCTTTTCTCTATTTAATTAGTATTTTAAAACGATTTTCTCTATTTAAATTTTTTCATCAAAGTCCTGTATCATCTGTATCCCCTTGTTTAAAAGAAAAATTAATGTCTACTTTCTTTCCTGTGGATTTGGATGTAATTCTTAATTTATATTTTTTGCCCCACATTGTTTCTTCAGCATCAAAACCCAAACTAGGATTATCAACAAAATCTTGAGCAGTCGTGGTATCATCTAAAGTTTCCTGAATTGCCGAAGGGGAGATCTTTAAATACTTTTTCATTGGCTTTACATAAGTTAATGAAGACTCTGGTAATGGATACATTTCAATTAATGGAAAAATCGAATTTCCTGTATCTACCATTTCCAATTGAAAAATCCCACTTGGATTTGATTTATGATCGTGAATATCAACAGACCTAAATGTATACCAATATTTTTTATTTGGCAAAATTGAATCAACTATAGAATTTGCCGTTACAACAACTCGGTCTTGCACTGTGTTGTCTAGTGTCAATTTTCTTCCTAAAGAAAAATCCTGATAATTTGCTGGAGCAAAGTCAATTCTAAAAATTTCAAAAGCGGCAGGATAATCATCTCCATCAAAAGTAATTAAGTGATCTCCAACGTTGCCTATGTTCTCTAAAGTCGTCTCCATCGTAATGTCCTGCTCTATAATTGTGCTAGCAATCGAGCTTATATCCCCTTGCTCAATAACAATTGGATAATCTTCATATTTTCCTACATTCCCATTAATCATGAGTAAGGCTTTGTCCTTTACAGATCGGTATGGAACAATATCAACGTCTGGATAAACCGGCGGCAAATCAACAACTTTTGCGGCAATGGTTGAAGCAGCTTTTGTCTCAACCAATACTGGATATGGTCTCAATTGAGCAGTGACAGTGATCTCCTCCGTTGAAGTTGGTGTCGGAATAATGTTTATTTCTTCCCCGGGTAATGGATCCACACAAGAGCCATTCCATTTCCATAAATCTCCTGTGGGAAGACCTCCGGGGTTTTTTCCTATATCGCAGCATTTTTCTGGATCAATGCCACCATACCTTGGATATAAGACTTGAGGATACATTATACCTTTAACAGCCGTTGTCCGAAGAAGATCCCAATCAGCCAAGGTGTCGTCCAACCAGAGCGCTGCGGCCCATTCTCCAGTTGCCCATCCGCCAAAGTCCCATGGGTAGGCATCGTTCCAATATTCAAATCCTAATACTTCAACAAAGACATCAGCTTTGTTGCCAAAGGTATCCCATGCGAATGCGATAAAGTTTTGGAGGACGGTATTCGCGTGCCCGAATCCAGAACCAAATGCGGGTGAGCCGGCACCGGATTCGCCGACGACAACTGCGTCCCATTTAAGAATTTTGTCCTCCCCTTCAATCCAAAAACCAAGACGTTCATGGAAATCTTTCAGAAGGGGGTTTTCTCCTTCAACTTCAGGATCATCATTGCGATATTGAGCTGCATTTCCCCAAGTATAAAAATCCCATCCAAAATTTTGGAGATCTCCAGCTGTGCCTTCTCCAAACTCTTCAGCGGCAGATGTGGGACCAAACAAAATACCTGTGAAATACCCAAAAAATTCTGGATGGACAATCAATGGGATCCATTCATATTCACCCTCTGCATAAGGAGGTTCCACTCCGGCCCCTGTGGTGGACACCTGTATGTAAGGCTTACCCATGGCTTCCCAAAATTGGAAAAATTCACCACCGTCGGTGGGGGCAATAGGAACAGGAGTCCCATTTGCATCTCCGTCATACGCGCCGAACAAGTCAGGGGAGAAATAGCTGAGAAAGGGATCTCTTATCACGCCGGTAGTGCCCAGCGCTGTATTTATTGCATCATAATAATATTGTCGTTGTTGAGCAAGCTCACAATATGACAAATCTGTTTTTGATTCTACATGCTCGCCGGATTCGACAGGATCTGCGAGTACGCACTCATCTCCAGAGAGTATATAGCCGGGGGGACACTCAAGCTGGATCTCTCCCGGGTCACTATACCAATATTCAGTACCAACTACAAAATAGTAACCATACAAAGTATACTCATATAGTTTATTATAATGAATTTGCGTATCAAGATATTCATGTGCTTCTAAGGAAGAAGGGAAAAAAGCATTCTGTATAACATCCCCTGTTGCTTCATCTTTTTTCTCAAGACGATAAAAGAGCCTTTCCGAATAGGCACAGTTGCCATCTAGTGCTTGTTGAAATGTTCTAAAATTATTGGAAACCAACTCACTGTAGTCTGCATATAATCCTTCCAAAGCAGATTTAAATAACCAACTTGATTCGTCGCATGATTCCCAATATCCCCACTCATCCGAATTGGGAACAGGTAAAATGCCTGCTGGCAGAGAGGGGATTTCCACAAGGGTTCCTTCTGAATTAAAGCCGAAATTGATACCTTCAGCCGGATATCCACCTACAGGCACTGGCTTATATAGAGGTTCCCATGGCCATGGCTCCCATGAATCAAAGTCAGAACTCAGTGCAAGAGCGAGGTCGTCTGAGGTGAGTCCCATTCCCGGCGTACCGCCCGGATCAGCAGCGAATATGTCCAGTACCTCTTGATTTTCAATACAATCATCAGATGGTCGTTCAGGAACGCAATATAAATGAAACCAGTCTTCAATATTCCAAGTATTGTTAACTTCAAATGTAAAATCTGCTCGTTCACCTATTACAAACGGCTCCGCTGTGGCACCGAAGCTTTCAACGGGATCCTCTTTGGTGGTAATCAATGAAGGGGCGATGCATTTATCGCTAGCCGAGGTGATTTCCCAAAACCCATCTGGCTTAGGTTGAGACAACTGTGTATCGCTGATGAGATGTGTCATGGGATCATAAGGAATTATTCCCGGACTCTTCTCTATTGTATGTTCAGAGAATATATCAGACAATTCTCCAGAATTCAGATTAGGAAGGATAGCATTAATCCACATCGGTGCGGCTGATTTATAATAACCTTGAATTGTGCTATATTCCTCCTTGAAGAGGTTGCTGAAAATAAGCTTTCTATATTGATTTGCCAGATCTGTAAGAACAGAAAGTGCTCCCGTAAATGCTACCTTAAACCCATCAGTCCACATTTGGATATATTCAGAATCATTTGAATATCTAAAATTATCCAACAAGCTTGCTATTTCTGATTCCGATGATGGAAATCCTGCAAGAAGTGGGGCGCCTAGATAAGATGGCTGCAAAGAAATTACATCTAAATATTCTGTTATGCCTAAAGCTGCAAAATCGATCAGAAAGATATTTGGCAAAGTAGGTTCAATAATTAAAGATGTATCTTTAATCGCTTCTTCATAAACTTCATGATACTGATTGTATCTTGAATCTAGATAAAAAGAATCGTTGGCAAGATCAATTTGGAATACAATATCGTAATATCGTTTGGGAGCTTCAATTGAGTTGCCTAACTCATCAAGAAACGTCTCAGTTTTTCCTAAAGCTGGGACAAGTTCGTTATTATAAAACTCAATAAAATCGAAATCTTCGCCACCCAGCAGACCTGCAACAGGAAACTTTTTCAAACGAACAAGACACTGCTTCCAGTTTTTCAGCAGGACAGGTCCAGCTGGGCCTGTAAGCGAGAGCGCACAGTCAGTGAAATCTGAAGGCTCGGCTGGCTCAACCGCAGTTGGAAAAGCTAGGCTCTCTTCGAAAGGAACCATTCCCCCGCCTTCATCAGAGTATGTATAAATCTTAGGCATCGGTTTTGGAGCCAGATCAAAATAGTTAATACTACTAATTGCTGAAAAATTAGCATAAAATTCGTTTAAACTTTCCGCAATAATATCTGCTGGATCGATTGATACCTCTGCAGCTGCATATGTAACTGGGAAATAACCAAGCATGGTATCATCAGCAGTGGGGGGAGAAGGAGAATTTGAAGACCAGCCATACCCATACCACATTCTTAAAGTCGCGACCCGAAGATAATCTTGTATAGCCCCCTCGGATGCAGTAATAAACGCAGGGGCATCACCATCATTTACGACTCCGGGACCGGGGAATTGAAATAGTGTGTTCATTCTGATTAAGATTTTTTGATCTTCCTGTCCGGCAATCGCTGGAAGAAAGAGCATTATAAACAAGATTAATATAAGAATCAGTCCCATCAGTATCCACCTCCGCCTGTTCCGCCTGTTCTTCTGCCCGTCATTCCAGTAGCCCTAGTTCTCGTGGCTGCAGCCCTCTGGGTTGTCCTCGTTGGGGTCGTGGTTGTCGGGGCGGCTGTAATTCCTTGAGGCTTCACTTTTCTTTTAAATCTCGTGCCGCCTTTGCTAGTGGCGCTTGACTCTAGAAGACTCAAAGAAGAGTTGAGTAATTCTGGATATATGTACATCGTACTAGTCGGAAGTGAAATGCGAGTGCGACCAGAGATAGACATCGCCGTCTTTCCGGGAGAACCCAAAAAGAAATACCGATTATACGCTGGTAGGTCGTATATATCACTAACTCCCAAATCCGGATTTGAATATGGAGTCATTCTCACCAAGAGACCCTCTGTATTATCCACTTGATTGGTCAGTGGCTTCCAGATTGGATCCTTGAGACCCTTTCCAAAGCCAGTCAATACTTCTACTCTTTGTAGGGTATTATATCTGATATTGAACTCCGCATTATTTTTATAATTTCGCACAAACTCTCCGGGATTATCAGATATAAATGAGGGATTTTGCAAGGCTGTCAAAGCCATGATCTGATTCGGAACATCTTGAACCTCTTCTTTATTCATGGTGTCTATTATATTACCTTTCTTCTGAAGATTTAACTTTTCATTTGTTTTATTTATAGAAGACGCCTTATCTGATATATTTCTGCTTTCATTACTGATTGTTTGTTCATTTGAAATCAGATTCGGTGATATCTGGGAGACTATCGGGAATGCCTTGCTAACATCTCTTTCTAGAGTCTTACTTATCGCTTCTTGGAACTGTGCGTCTCCCTCTTCCGGATCCTTGAAAAATGCCTGCTCGCCTATATAACTAGACACATTCAGTTCCGCTTCTTGGGTGGAGGTCAGATCCGTGGCACCTGAGATCATTGTATTGATCAACTCAATTTCAGTATTAGATAACAAAGAGACAGATTTTTCATTGAGGAAATTTGCTGTCTCATATATTATATTTTCCTCGTTGCTCGTTGCTGTCTCGGCAAAAGTATCTTTATTATTTCTTTTTATTGTCTCGCTTCTTTTGGCTAAAGATGCATCAAGGCTCATAAAGTCTAGTTCACTATTTTTCCCCTGTAGATCCAGAGTTGTCTCACCAAAATAAATTGCTGTTGGTGCAACAAATGTATTCTGATTGGCTTGCACATTCAAATTATAATTTCCCTTTTGAGCATTCAGCCTAAGATCCTTGGATGAATTTAGATATTTCTCATTCTCACCAGCTATTCGGTTTTTCCATTGGCGCGTGGGAATCACAGCCAAGCCTTGATATCTCGAATTTTGCTGAGATCCTTGCAGGTAATCAACGCCCGTGTTCCTTGATCTTCCTGCGTCGTATAGCTCTTCCTCTCTAGAATAAACCTTGGTTGTCTCAAATATGTCGACATACGGATTCGCACTCATCGTAGTGCTTGCATGCGTCGATTTCCCTTCAGTCAGAAAATCCTTTTCTTCTAATAGTTCAATATTTTTACTAATTATTTTCTCAATCAAACTCATTAAGAAACGAACACCATCTACATTTCCACTTATCGGATGTGTCATATTCATTAGAGTTCTGGAGATTTGATCGCGCTCTTTTGTAGGAAGCTCCATAAATAGAATCAGATTCTCAATATATAAACGGATACACCCTCTAAGAAGATTGTCCTTCTTTTTTCTTTCTGAATCAATAAAATCCTGATTGAATCTATTTGAGGAAGGGCTTGACCCCCCTATAATTGCCGTCGAGAGATAGGTTTTTAAAATGTTATAGCTTTCTAAAAGCTGCTGTGTCTTGCTCTGAAGATATTCTCTGGTATTATCTTTGAATTTTATCTCAGCCCTATATTCGAATAACCCATCCGTATGGCTGGATACATCGTAATCAACAACTGAAAAGAATCTAAAATTTTCTCCAGAAGCATTTGCCTTAAGAGACGGGCTAGCCTCTTCTATTGAACCAATCAGGGCGCCATTTTCGCGACAAGTAGCTGGTGCGAACACTCTAGGGGACCGGTCCTCTGAGGATGCTATCATTCTAGAAAATCCCTCATTTTTCTCATCAACTCTCTGTCTGAATATTTTTATTGATCTGATACTCGTTCCCATAGCTATTTGAGACATTATAGAGGGGCTATCTAGTAACTTACTAAATTTTGTATTTTTACGATATATTTCTTTGCAATCAATACCAAATAAAAATCTAACATTCTCATTTAAATCTCTGGATAAATGGATATCCGAAAATTGTGCTTTCTCTTCTTTGTTCCTACTATTGACGTCAAGATTATCTATCTCATGAATTCTATCAAATATTCTGTGGTCTTGTACCTTGGAGTTGGGAACAAATCTTGTTTTCAGATAGCCTTGATCAGATGAATGCCCACCACCTTCCATTACGCGACCATTTGCCATAAGGTGAACAGAGCCGGCATATAATTTACCACCCTTGGTATAGAAAGCAGTACTTTTCTTCATCAACTTTGAAGTCTTAAAAATAATATCCGAACTTATTTTTCCTATTTTTGAGAAAGCTGCAACATCTTTTGTTCCTCGTCGTGTATTCTCCAGATATGGAACGACGATACATGATAAGTGACTAGGGTTCTCCTTAGTCATGCGCGAATCACTAAATTCTACATAATAAGGAATATCATAACATGTGTTCCCTTCTGAATCCTTTATCTTGAATAAAGAAGAAATATCTGGAATGTTGTCTTCCGAAATACTCAAAATCTGTTGTACCGTGTGGTCTAGTTTGTTAAAATCTTGCAGTATGGACACTTTCTTATTTATGATATTTTTTGTCATTTTTTCTTCAAAGCATAAAATCACCTTAATCTTTAAATTATTTAAAATATTCGAGTTTCTGGTCCAGCCGGCTCTGGGGTCTTTAAAGTCCAACTTCTCCTTAATAGATAAATGTACTGCAACCTTATTTATATCTACAATAATATTGCGCATATTAACATTGGGCATACCTTGATTAGTCATTAAACCATTCTGTTCTATTTTTAAAAATCTAGACATTAATCACATATATCCTCTGGGTCGACCATGGTTGCATATTGGTCAATTGACATCCCGCCTTCGGTGCTTGCAAGATTACAATCAAAAGTATTTTGTAGAAAGAGACCCTTTGTTGTGTCAACCCCCTTATATTTACAGAGATCGAGTTCACTAATTTGTTCATCTACATTAATATTGAAAAAATAACCTGCTTGATCAATCTCTGTTGTAGAGGCTCCAGCAAACCTTAAAGGTTTTAGCGCCTCTTTAATATCGGGAGTCCCTAGCTCGCTTGCCGGATCTGAAATAGTTGAGACTTCGAATAATTCTATTTCAAAATTTTCTTTCTGAAATACTGCATTGTTCTCATTTATTTCCAACAGGAAAAAATCCTTTCTAATCTCTAAAAAAGTATTGTCGTCAAATTCTGTTATCTCTCTTAAGTCCTCATCATAAAGAAGTATAGGTTGATTACTGTCCGGATCGATATCTCCAACAATAGGCTGATAAACTGAGGCGCTAGCGCGCAATTGAGGAATACGAATATTGGGTCCGGAACCGGTATAATTATAAGTTGAGTTGGGAATATCAACTGAACCGGTGAGACTGCCCTTTAAAAAATTAATGTCCCAGCTAGGTGAAAAATCACTATAATAGTCTGCAGTTCCTAACTCAGAATTTAAAGAATATTCTCTCTCAAAATGATCTTGTAGGTATCTCTCATCATGGATATATGTAGATTGAGCCGCCTTTCTTTCAGAAAAAACTGTTTGACAATGAATTCTAGGAGTTTCTTTTATCCTTCCCTCTGTTTCATTCTGATCTTCTAGTTCGTAAGTTATATTTTCTTCTTTTCCGATTAAATGTTTTTTGTCGTACAGAATATCATCATCAAAAAAGGAATAATATACTGGCTCTAGCTCTCCCAAAGATAATAAATATCTTCCATATGGGGTCAGCTTAATCTCCAAAACCTCCTCTTTTCTATCATAAAAAATCATTAACTATCCTCTTCTTTTTTTCCCAATGTCGCTGTTGTATCAATTTTGGCTAACTCAACAAGTGAAAAGTAATCATAAGGCCAATTATATGAATACATCCCTTCGGTGGTTTTTCCTCCAATCGATAGGTCAAACTTAAATCGTTCGTCATCAGCGGAATCTTCTGTGACCTCAAAGTAATTATCTTTTGCTTTCTTTTTCACTTTGAAAACCATCCAACGAACATTTTTAGACAAGCCTGCCTCTCCAAAGAATTCGTTATTCGCAACTGGATGAGAAACAACAACTTCCTGTTCTTGTGCTGTCGTAGAAATTTCTGGCATTAAATTTTGCCATATGTCAGCAAGATCTTGTCGTGATAAAGTGTGTGTAAATTCGAAGATGTACATAGCGAATGGCTTTACATTAGTATTTCTTATAAAGTCCATCCTTGGTGGAAATACATAATTTTCCATTTTTCTTACCATGTCTCGGACAGACCTACCAGCTTCGGGAGTCTCTTCAATTGAGCGATCCTTCTTTGTTCTGGAGATGTCCAATGCATCGTTTATTTGCTCTCTCGGAACTGAGAAGAACTTGGTTTTTCCACTACGAACAACAATTGGCACAGCCACAATTGCTTCTGATATTTCTCTTTCGGTTGCAACGACTCCCAACTTTTGCCGATAGCCACTGCCTTTACGAATCCCTGAAAAGCCGCAAACATCAATCAGCGAGCCGGTTGCTGCATTTTTAGGATTATTTATGATCTCGGGATAGCTTTCATCAACGGACATAAAAACACCTTCAGATGAAGATGGAAGCTGTCCATAGCCCATCCACATACCTCTATTATATATGCTTTGTGGGTAATCAGTTTCTTCTGGGAAGTTTAAGATTGGTGTTTCAAATTTTGTCCCGATTGTCCACAAACCATGTGAAGATGGATCTTCGGGCTCACGAACCGATTTAATTTCACCATCTGCGTCATATTCAACAACCTTGCCAAACGTTTTACCAAAAAGGTTCACAGATGACGAAATATGCATCATTTGTTCCCCAGCCGGCGTCTTTTCCCATGAATCCTTGACATTTACACCATATGAGCTTGAAAACGAAGAAGTCACACCAGCCGAAGTAAAAGCCGCGTTTGTATAGCTCGCAGTTATACGAGACATGATTTCATCCAAGAAGTATTTTCTACTACCATCATATGGTTTAAATGATAGCGTTACTTTTGATTTTCCATAAAAGTATGGTGGAGTATAGGGCGCATAACCGGGATCGGCTGTATAAGTGTGCCAACTACCAGAATCAGTATGATAGGCATTTTCGGATGTAGAAGAGGACATTGCAATAAAGTTAGGTCCGTAAATTCTTCCACGACGATCAACAGATCTGGTTGCTGGGTGTATTTTGTCCGATAGGATGACCGACCGGGCATTGTCTATATTACTTAGCGCCCCAGAGACGACAAATTTTGTTTTCGTTGTCCCCTCTGTCATAACAAACCCGTCTGTCTTATACAAGGATACGTCCATATAATAAGTTTTGTTCTTATCCATTTCTTTGAATTTATTTTCAGTTTCAGAATAAAAAGTGGTAAACCCTTTCTTCTCTAAGAAAAAGTTCGGAACTTCTGCAAGGAAGTTATTCATTGCTAATGGGTATTTTTTATCTTTTTGACCAACCCAGCGCACCCTTGGGTTGTTGGGGTTTCCAGCTCGTTCAGCCAGTGTACCTTGGCTAAAAAGCCACTGGACAATAGGATGGGTCATATAAACGTCTGCATCAACTGGAAATTCACCCAAATCAATCAAACTTTCGAAAGGTAGTCGATACATATAGTCAGATGAGCCTGTCCAAACAAAGTTGGGCACTTTTGAAGTTGCGGCTGCAGGCTGCGTTGCTGAGCCGGTCTGATATATTGTCAACCTAAAGGGCTGGAAACCTTGTGCTTCGCCACCAACGGACGATCCAGATGCAGCGATTGGTAGCGAGCCAGAGAAAATTGGATAATCAACGGCGATACCAGACTTAATTGTATTGTAAAGAATACCCGGTGCAAAAAATGGCTCCAGCATACACTGCATACGAAGTTGACTCTCGGACATATAATTCCTATTTGAATTTGGTCCAGCTGCAGACTGGGAATGAAAAAACGCGACACTACTCGTCAAATAAGGTCCGATTGATTGAGAAAACAATGTTCCTAATTGTACTGTCCTTGTAACCGGGTAAAAACCATTATATGGAAGAAGCTTCTTAATTCCCTTGCACCTTAGTGTAATCTGTTTTTGCGATGCTATATCTGTGTGCTCTTCTTCTATAACTTCAAAGTGATTCAAAAAGTCTGAATATGAATATATCTTATAAAAATCCGAATCCAAGCTCGAAGTAATGCTTGCTCCGTCAAGAGACAAAAATCCGGGGGTATCCTTCATAAAACCATTTGGATCAGACAAATAATCTTCCATATGATCAGAAATTCTAAATTCTGGGATGACCGAATAGTCTTTTGCGATCCTTCTTATATCATCGGAATAGTCTTCATAGGAATCAAACCATGGATTTTTCTCAGCTTTGGTGTGCGCGTACCAAGCGGAGCCGGAAAAGCGACCATCTGCGAAAGGACCATCAAAAGATGTTCCCGATTGGGGCACAATTGTGGGATATAAATACTGTAAACTGGATGTTGCTATGGGTTGTAAGGCAAGATCTAAATCTGTCTCTTGAGATGCTTGATATTGTTTTACAGCATTTACAAACGACGTAAAAACAGGACTAAACAATTCTCCAAAATAATCATTTGCAGCATTAGGTTCTTTATATTTGTAATGCTTGGAAAAATTATCTTCTTGACCCAATGAAAGATAATTTGGTCTTGTTCCGTCTAGTGGCCAGAAGCTTAGAGCACCAGATTGGTAGGTGCGCCCAGTGTGCCTAACATAGTCTGTCCCCCCTGCGACAGATATTCCTTGACGTATTCCCATTGCATTTTTAAGGTCAGCGTTAGTGCCTATCCTGTCTGCGGGCTTATCCCTCCAAAACGTTCTTCTTTCGTTTGGTCCCCTATCATAGCCATTTGACTCACTACCAGTAGTTTCTGTATACTGTATCCTCCCACGAGTTTTTGCTAGAAATGTATTTTCAGCTTTGGGCCAAATTGTTTCAGTATATAATAGATTCTTAAATGAGCGCGAGTTTACTGGAGTTTCTCCTTCTAATGTGTATGGATCAATATACAGATCAACCAGCTCATCATACATTTGCCGGCTCGTACTTTTGAGATTTAAAAGAAAATTAAGCTCACTATTAGAAAACATTGCTTTGTTGTTTGCATATGTATATTTAAACCCTACGTCAATTTGTGGTCTTTCGGAATCAACCTCTGTCAAATCAAGATTAGAATAATTTTTTGATTCCAAAACATGAATAATTGGCTTATGTTTTGAAACCACAGGCGCCTCGGTAAATTGTCTTAATTTGCCGCCCCTTAAAGGGATTGCAGGGCGACCTTTTGAAGAGAAACCAAAAACCTTTGCAGGAATTTCATTAATTGAAATAACATTATTTTTTCTTTGGTGTCTTGCAACTGCATTTTCTCCAGTTCTTGTCTGTTGCCAAGAAGAGTATTGATATGGACCCGAGCGCTGAAGCATGAGAGCATTGAAGACCCCTGCTTCCTGAACTATAGTGCCAAGATCACTTACATAATCATCCGGAAAGGTAGAAGCACTTAAAGAATTTTTAGCACTGTCCAACTTATTAATAACTTGTGTGTTGTGTGCCCTAAAAGATGATACTATATTGTTAGAGTTTGTTACCGCGCTTTGTTCTACAAAGTTATAAGCTGGTATAGTGCCCTGAGTTGAGGAAGTGACCATTCCGTTGGCTGGTGCATATCCATAAACTTCCGCTGTGGACTGAAGAGAACTAAATGATGCTGTAAACCAACTATATTGTAAATCACTTGCAGGAATAGGAGTCGTAACCCAAGCATTATTAAAGAATGAAGCTGTAGTTGTGACTCCTTTATTTCCTATAAATCCATTAGAATGTACTATTCTCTTTCTTGTATTTCTATGAACCTTGTGGAAAGAAGCAGGTGTTTCGTAGTCTGATCCCCTCACAACGCCGTGCTGACTATCAATTCCAAACTGCCCTTGATGTCTGGATAATCTTGTCCTCAACCCTTCTCTATCTCGGAGAATGGTGGTTCGTCGACCGCCAGTAAAGTCAGTTTTACTCATACCTGCAGTACCACTATCTGTAAGAGTGACAGTTGTATTACCGGCTGAGCCGGCGACCTGAGTAACAGTAACTACGGCTCCATCTACCGTAGCGGTAAATCTCGTTCCCGATGGTCCCGATGAAGTGTTAATAACGTTCATCAGATTAGTTGCTGTTTGATTGTTTGAGTCCGTGGATTCCCATGTGCCATTGACAGAACTTTGATCACCACAGGTAAAGTCATAATTAGTACCATCAGTGGCAACCAAGTTCACCTTGTCGCCGGTGTTGAGTTCGGTAAAATCTGTAATGGTTAT
>Ga0098040_1000545_pt1 | contig 17347 bp, 7 predicted proteins | sample 7_EtaG_FD_75065 | JGI IMG/M metagenome (GOLD analysis project Ga0098040, IMG submission 75065) | Marine viral communities from the Subarctic Pacific Ocean - 7_ETSP_OMZ_AT15161 metaG | ecosystem: Environmental > Aquatic > Marine > Oceanic | place: Pacific Ocean | collected 2015-01-08
AACAAGTCCATAGTGTGTTCTAGTTTTACCTTTACGTTTATAAGATACAGGAGTTAGTTTATTAACAAATGAAAGACCTAAATCAGTAGAAGTGATATCTTCTTTTTCATTTCTATCAGAAGTTTCAATACTACTATTTGTAGCTCTAATATCATCCCATCTATAACTTGGGTGTCCTATATCCCAATAGTTGTCTGTTGTAGGTCTACACCAGCCAGTAATATCAACTCCATCTGCTATTGTCGCCAACCGCAGCGCGTTGCTGTAATAAAGTTCTACATTACCTTGGGCAGTTGTTTTTATATTAGTTTCCCAAGAACCAGATTTATAGTTTTCAATAGCAAAATAATCACCTACTGATGCGTAGAGATTCCATTTGTCAGCATTATCATCTCCTTCGTCTGCATACAATAATATTTTAGCGTTGTTCCCTTCTGATCCAAGAACTGTTATCCCATCGGCATGCGTCTCAAAACGCTTTCCACCGTTATGGTTCAACTGTACTACGCCTGTTCCACCATCTATTACAAGTTGATCTGTTGTTGTACTTTTATCATCACTTATTTTTTGAATATAAAAATTACCAGAACCATTCCTAATTCTATGGTTTGTTGAACTAGTTTCCATTAAGTCTATATGACAACTAGTATCAGCTATTTCTAAAATTGCATCGGAAATCTTTACTCCATCAGCAGTTGTCTCTAACTTCTTACTGCCATCGCAATAGAGTTCTACGTTCCCATTACCGTTACATTCAATATTAGTTTCCCATGAACCAGAGGCTAAATTACTAATCTCTAATCTATTATCTACATGCGCAATCGTGCGCCATTTATCATCATTATCGTCACCTTCATCAGCAATTAATTGTAGTTGGGCTTCTCCGCCTTCAATACCTTTAAGTTCTATTGCACCACCATTTACTTCTAATCCAGTAGATTTTACTTCGCATCTCAAGTCATTATTATTATAGAGAAGTACGCCTCCTGCATGTGTGCAAGAAATACTTTTATCCCAACTAGAACCGTCATAAAATTGTACTTCTAAATCACCATAATCTGCTCTGCTAATTATTCTGAATTTATCAGCACTGTCGTCTCCTTCATCAGCATATAAACGTAGCTCAGCATCAGTAGCTTCTGGTGCATTAATGTGGCAAATGCCTCCAGTAATTTCAACGCCTGTTGAAGTTGTCTCAAACCTCTTAGTATCTGCATAATATAGATCAACACTAGTACCATCATTCCAAACTATATATTCAAAACCTGTCGCACTTTCTTTAGTTATTTTACCGTGATCTGACCATATCTTTAATCCACCTGAATGTTTGTTTGCTATACGACTGCCATTACCTGCGTGTTGATAACCAATATATAATTCATCACTAGTAGTTGTTTGACCCCAGGTCATATCATAACCACCAGTTATATTCGTTTCGCAAGTTAGGTTTAAATCTTGGCCACCATGTATTTTTATCGTCTTCCCAGCAGCACCAGTCACTAAGAGATCAGCATCGCCATTGTTATAAGTAAAGGTAATATCATTATCTGTACCAAAACGAATCGTCTTATCATCTGCTATATCTAAATTAGTTGCTACCTTATCACCAGTAACTGCAAGGTTCTGTAGTTTAGCTGTACTTACTGTGTTATCACTTGGTGTACCAACTGAAACTGTATCACCTAAGACAACAATAAAGTAATCAGATCCTGTTGCAGGAGGATTAGATAATTTAAGTGTATTACCACTAATAGCGAAACCTTCACTAGGTGTACTTGTACCAGCATTAGGTTTCTGTATAACACCATTGATACTTACTATAGTTGACTGAGCATCTGTGGCTGCAGTAGACATAGTGAAGTCTGTTAGGACACCATTAAATGATTGACTAAGTGTTACTATATAAGATGAAGAAGAAGTAGATACATCATCCCATGCGGAAGTTGAACCATTATAGACTTTCATCCTCTTAATACTTGTATCAAAATACAAATCACCATCATCATTATCAGATGAAGGTGCAGATGAAGCTATACGATACCTAGCATTGAAGTCATTGATATCATCTGATAATCGTTTAATATCATCTTCTTTACCTAAGATCTTATGATAAGTATAAGTCTGACTTGAGCCAGTAGAACTGACCATCATACCTGTACCAGCAACTAATGTCTCACTATAGAGACTAGAAGGAGCTCCATTAATAGTTACAGTAGAGTTACCTACAGTTCTACCTGTAGTACTAACACCAGAACTATTAAATACTACACCACCTGCATCGGATATAGATATAACTACACCACTAGATGGTTGTGTATTAGGGAATGCTACTTCTGTTGCTATTACCTCAAGTCCACCTAAGGGTGCAATCTGAGCAGCAACATAATCAATAACAGCTCCACTAGTTGGGTAGGCGGCATCAGTATCTGATATAGTTGTTTCAACAGACTTACCATCGCATATTGCATTAACTTCAGTGAGAGTAGCGGCAAGAGCAGTACCACCCGCCAAAACAGAAGCAGTACCTGACTGCATGCCAGCAAGCGTTGTGAGTTCAGCATCGGCTAGTTTTGCGGTTGTAACGCAATTTGCTTGTAAGTTACCAGCATCAATACTGCTATCAGCTAGTTCACTAGCTCCGATAGCATCAGCAGCTATTTCATTAGCAGTAATTGTATTGGCAGCTATATGAACGGCATCAATAGACCGATCAACGTATTGATCACTGTCTACAGAGTTAGCAGACATGTGAGCTAAATCAATAGAACCATCTACAATATGCTCTGAATTTATAGAATCATCAGCAATTTTTGTCCCATCTACAGCATCGTTGACAATAGCTGCTCTATCTACAGAACTATCTGCTAATTCAGAAACAGTAATTGCATTAGCTGCTATATGTATAGTATCAATTGATCCATCTACGTAATGTTCTGAATCAATAGCATTATCAGCTATTTTAGTACCATCTACAATATCAGCTGCTAAGTGTACTCTATCAATAGAACCATCTACGTATTGAGTACTGTCTATAGAATTAGCAGACATGTGGTTTAAATCAACAGAACCTGGAGCTATATGTTCTGAATTTATAACATCATCTTGTATGTTATCACCGTCTATAAGATCAGCTGCTAGGTGTACATGGTCAATTGAACCGTCAACATAGTGAGCTGAATCAATGACATTAGTACCAGCAGAGGTAATTACTGTACCTGTTTCATTCGGTAAAGTAATAGTCCTATCTGCTGTAGGATCAGCAGCAGTTAAAGTAGTTTCATATGCATTATCTGTAGCACCTTCAAATACAATATTAACATCCTCACCAAGTGGTAAGTCTGCTGTCATAGATGTTGTGCCATCAGTGGTCATGGCATTGTTATCGACTTCTTGTGCTACATATAAGATCTGGTCATAGTTATCGTTTAAGTCTTCAGACTTAATAGCAGAACCAGCATAAAATGTAGCTTTTTTACTATCGTTATTAGTGTCTCTATAGATAACTAATTTATCTCCAGAGCTACCTGCCGCCCCCATTGTTAGGGTAGTAGCGTTGGCAAAAGAATATTCAGTTGTTGCTTGAGTCACACCGTTAATTCTTACCTTAACGTCTGACTTATCTAAATATGGAAATGTAAAGGAATAGTTCGTTGCTGAACCATCCCTTGTGTATGAATTTTGTGTTACAGCCATTTACGCTATGAATAAAGTAATCGGGCAGATCATTTAGGCATCTTTTCTATTTGTTTTATCTCGTCTTGTAACTGTTGTTCTTTACTATAGTCACCTTGTTTACGTAGTTTATTGCCAAGTAGTTTCATATCGTGTAGATAATCAAGGTTACCAGCTTTACCACCTAACTTAGGATCTTGTAGTAACATCTTCCAAGCATTCTGTTTAGCAGTATAGAAAATCTCACGTACGATAGGACCGTGTAATGTATCTTGTGCATCATACATTCTACCAGCATCACGATCTTTCTCCATCTTTAAGATAGATCCTTTGATTTCAGGGCTACTAAACACTTTAGTAAGTTGAGATTCTATATTCTGTTGACCCATAAAGAATTGGAATCTAGACTTAAGATCAGGATGATGTTCCAATGGTTCACCATCTGGACCTGTGTTAAAGGTTTGCTTAAGTTTCAATCCACTTCTAAATAGCATCTCTCTTGTTTCGTTAGTACCTACATTAATATTAAATGGCAATACTCCATTGACTAGCCTTGTTACAGGATCCCAATCACGGATTCTTTCACCGTTTAATATATCATATTTATAAGGCATTAACGTACCAGGCGTGATAGCATCAGCCCAAAGGTTTCTACTACCAACAGTCTGCCAGAATCCAGTCTCAAGTTCTCTCATACCAGGAGATAATATTTTACCAATTTCATTACGTAGGCCACCTAATGGTATCTGGTTATTGATAAAGTTACCAGCTACTCTAGGAGCATCTCTACCTTGACTAGTAAGAAGATCTTGTAGTTGTAGTAATCCAGCGAGGAATGATTTATTAGTTACGTTAGCACTGAGGAGGTATGCGGCTTTACCGAAGTTATTACCGACCCACTCATCACCCATTACTTTCTGAGCATCAACAGTATCAGCAATAAAGCTGAAGAACATGTTAAATGGTTCTAATGATTCATAACTTACATAACCACCACCAATCTTAATAGATCTAGGTTCCCATCCATTCTGAATCCAAGTATCTCTTAACTGTCTATCAGGTGGTCCATTACCAGTTATCTGTCCATTTAGAGCCATCCAAGCTGCTGTACCAGTCACACCATAACCTATAGCCATTCTACCACGCATAGTAGCTTGTGCTATTTCAAGGTCATTGGCACTCTTAATACCATACTTAAGCATAGTTGGATCATTCCACTGTTTGGTCATGATATCAACGTGCTCACCTATGAAGTTATTAAGTATAGGTGTATACTTAGATGTCATCTTAAGAGCATTCACACCTGTTCTAGCGAACAAGAAGAAAGGTCTAAGATAAGGCATCTTCTCAAAAGCTCTATCTAAATCTTTAGCAAATCCAGTTAATTCTTCAGTAAGTTTAGCTTCGTTAGCTACGAATTTAGCCATCTCATCTTTAATCTCTCCGTCACCAGAGAAGACTTTACTTTCAAAATCAACTTCAGCTGCTTTAACAAGATCTTCTAAATCAGTATCTGATACAAATTCTCCTGTATCTCTCATACGAGAGTAAACGTCATCAAAAGCTAGTTGTCTTACTCTTCCTCTTGCTATCATCTGTGAGAAGAATACATCCATAGACTTCATTACCCGAGGTCCATAGTTAAGGAAGGGGTTTCTATTAAGTTCTCTAAGCATGTTAGCGAACTGAGATTGTGCTCTTTCACCTAATGTACCATTTTGATCGAAGTACTGCATCAAAGCATTCCACTCTCGATCTTGAGTAGTTTGAGTAAATCCTCTCCAACCTTCTTCATGTATATTATAGGACTGCCAATCTGCTACAGCTTTACGCCAAGCATCATGACGTGCTTCCATCATACCACCGATAGATTGAAAAGCTCCTCTCATTACTCTATCATCAGCTTGACCAAGACTACCTAAAACAGTAGCTACAGGTCTCATAGTTGTTTGTAATCCAGTACCTACTAAAGCTCTTACAGGAGTTTTAGGTCCAGAAAGCATACTATTAACACCCATAGTCATGAGTTCATTTAGTATGGCATTCCGTTCGTATTGATTACCACCCTTATATCCTTTTAATTTACGTCTAAAGAAAGTTGATAGATCTTTATTAGTTTGCTTACTCCCATTGCTAGTAGCGGTAAAGTGTAAGAAAGTTTCTAACATATCATCGTCAACATCATTCCTGAGAAGTTGTTTAAATTCTTCAACTTCACTTGCTGCGGCATCAGAAGCTTGACCACGTATACTACCTTCATCTAGTGTATCTCTAAGTTTACCACCAGAGTTATACTTCCGTAGTTCAAAACTAGATAACATACTGGTTTCTTTACGCATCCTAGCAATAGCTGAGTATCGTGAAAGAATACCATCTATAAGTGATCCTTGAGCACCTACGTCTATCTCACCAGCTACACTTAAAGAAGCTTTAGCTAAATCTCTTGCTTCATAAAGTAACTGACCAAGTATAGTATCAGTTGCTACAAGTTGTGACTTGTTTAAGACACCGATGCCTTCAATAACAGTAGGTCGTCCTGCATCTTTAGCTTTAATATATCTTATTACATCTTTTTCAGATACATCCATTACTCTACTATGACCTGAATCATTTAAAAATCTTATCAGATCAGCAGATGCATCAGTAAGATCAGCTGCAATAGCTGCAGGCATTGCTTCACCATACAATTTATGGTAAGCAGGATCAGCAACTAACGCTTTAGCTAAGGCATTACGTTCAGTAGTAATAGTACCAGGTGCAGAGTATTCTATACGTCTTATATTAGCCTCCGTCACAGTGCCTCTAGGAGAGCCATATTTCTGCGTTGGGTCATTACGTATCTGAATCATATCTCTGACCCCTTTGACGGGCTTAGAGGAGCTACTCAGAGCCTGGTTGTCTGTAACGTCACCGCCCTTATAATAGGCTGGGTTCTCTCTAGGAGAAGCAGCAGACAAATCATATTCTAATTGTTCTCTTGCTAAATCTTTATTTGCTTGAGCTTGCTTCTTTGCTCTACGTGTTTGATCACGGTATGGGCCCCAATCTATATCATTTTTATCTGCATAGATTTGCATTAATTGGCCCCGTTGGTCATCAGTGATTGACAGCCAAGGGTCTTCCATTGCTCGCCATTGATCAATGGTAACTTCAGGTTCAATAATACCTTTGTTTTTTAGCTTACGGAAGTAACTTCTCTCGTATGCTTGTTTTGCACCTTTATCAACTTGTATTGTTTTTGCTGTATAATCAGCATCACTACTTGCATCTATAGCTTTTGTTAGTTGATCAGGTTTCTGTCCTTTCGTAGCTTTTTTAGCTGTTTCTTTTGCTTTAATAGAGTAAGATCTAATACCCCATCCACCTGCTTCTACAGCTACATCAAATAATGCACCAATACCTAACCCTTCACCAATGTTATACATTGATTTCATAGCTGGTGACATATCCTCTTTAGTAGCGATAGGGTCTAATACACCTGCCCATTGAGGTTTGATATCAATTAAAGATCTAGCTAGGTTTTGTTCTTGTGATTGGTTGCTGATAACATCATAAGTTGCACCTTGTACGGCTGACATGCCTATACGTCCAGCTCTAGTAGCTTTAGCAGCTGTGGCTAAACCTTTGAGACCTTTGAGGCCCCACATAACTTTACCAGTACCAAGTAATCCACCTATTAGTTCTGTTCCACCGCGTACAAAACTACCCCATTGGGTACGCATTATAGGCTTTCTAGTGATAAGCCAAGGTGCTTCAAATTTATAAGGGTTCTCAGGATCAGTAGGTTGATAGAATCTTTTATCAAATAATTTAGGGAGTGAGCCTACACTATTATAGATATCAATAGCACCACCAACTAACGCACGTCCTAGTTCTCCTTCATTAGGGTTTTCATTAGGGTTTACAGGTCGTCCTAAAAAACCTTCTTCTTTAGATTCTTTAGTTTTTGTTTCTAAAGCTTCTAATTCTTTTTGTTTTTGTTCTCTTTCTTGAATTTCAGCTTGGCGTTCACCTTCCCTTTCATCAAGAACCCTGTTATATATAGCGTTTTGATCCATTAGTAAAGTAACCCCTCTCTAAGTTGAAATACATTAATACCTGCTAGTCCTAAAGCTTCTTTTTTAGCTAAGACTTCAGGCGTATCTTCTTTGGATAGTAAATCAAAATCCCAAGCTTGACCTAATCCTTCTATAACTTGACCATCATCAGTTTCAAATTGACCTGATTCTCTCCATAATTGTTCTATAGCTAATCGTCTTTGTGTTACTTCATCGAATAAATCTTCACTAGTAATTCTACCAGTTTGTACAGCACGATTGATTTCACTATGATTGAATTGATAAGCACCTACACGAATACCTTCTCTACGTTGTAGCTTAAGAACCTCTCCAACTGTCATTTCAATAACAGGCTTTTTATAAAGCAAGGTACCAGTAGTTATACCTCTACCAGAATTGATTGTATCATGACCTCCGTACTGCGGATCTGCACTAAGTATCTGTTTATCAATAATTAAATCTAAACCAGGTTGTAAGGGATCTGCGTCTGGATTAGTAGCTTCTGTTGTTAAAGTCATTGCTCTCATTGTACGAGACATAGACTGACCTTTCTTGATAAGTCTCTGCACTCTAGGGTGTACATACAGAGCTGCTCTTGAAGCACCTGGCCTTTCTATCTCTTCCCTACCTTCAGCTCTCATGATAGCATTGATGATATCATACTGATCTGAGTTAGGTGTGACTTGAGCTATTTGATTAATAAAACCAGGTACTGCCTCACCAGCTCTGACACCTTCAACAGCATCAACATGTTCAGTAGGCATGAAACCAGTCTTATGAATAATCTGAGGATTCTTCAAAACTTCCTCTCTGTATTCAACACCAGCAAGATCATATGTACGTTGCTTTTCTAATAAAGCAAAGCCACCACCTCTACCAAATACTTCTCTACCATCTTTAGTAATTCTAGCAAAGTCACCTTTACCTTCTTCTATTTCTTTAATGAATTTCTTAGATGTTTCAACATGATTCTGTAAAGGTGAACTATAAATACCAGCTATAGAATTCTCTTTAATAGTTTCATTATATTTTTCTATAGCATAACCAGTCATAGCTCTGGTTTGAGAACTACGTTCATCTGTACTAACTAGGTTACCAATTGATCCTTGTATAGCAGCTTTGATACTACCTGTAAATTCAGCTCTAGATGTAGCACTGATTGATTCAGCACCATCTATGGTATGCTTCTCGTATTCTTTAAGATGAACACTATTATAGTTACCACTATATAGCTTTGCCATAGTTAATGTGCCTGCTCTTACTTCTGTATCTAGAGAGATCTTACTCTGAGCTTCCAACATCTCTTCATGGTTTTCGTAGTTCGTTAACCAATCAGGAACAGGAATACTGCTTGCTACAAATTGATCTTTGATTTGGTTAACTTCATAATTATTTAAATTCCTACCCATGTCCATGGCAGATGTAGCTAGCTCTACACGCATAGCATTACCGAAGTTCTTTCTATATGTATCAAAGACTTGGTTTTCTCTCTTCTCACGATCTTCAAAAGCTTTATTAACAATCCCCATCTCGTGACTATACAAAGTACGTAGACTTTGGACCTTACCTTTACCACCTAATTGAATACCAAAGTTCTGTATCTTAGCCCACTCACCACGTTTTAATTGGCCAGAAGCTGCCATTTGTGATAGTAATTGAAAACCTTCCCTACGTTTATCACCAAATAATTTAGTGTCCATACCAGCTTCTTCAGTATACCATGTATGGAATCCATAGCCAGGATCACTACCACCACCTCCAAATATATATGCTTCCAAACTAGTTCTTCTGGCTTCAAAGTGAGCAGACTCAGCTGCATTCATATCTCTTAGTTGTTGCTCAGCTTGTTGTTGTGAAACAAACTTTTGCATATGTGGCCTAAGGTGTTTTGTAAGGAATTCATCTTTATAACCATTACCTCTAGGATCTCCAAATCCTTTAAATTTAGAAAGGTATTGTGTTTCCCAGTGACGTGAGAGTAATCTATATGTTTTTGAGTTTATACCTTTACCATCTCTCTCAAGGTCTGATATAGATTTACCACCTAAATGCGCTACTGGTTGATGTTTGACTTCACCCCAATATTTTGGAAAACCATATTTACCAGCATTTGTTAGAGCAGCTATTTGAGCACCTAAAAGTCTACGACCGCTAAGACTAATTAGAGCATTATACATCTCTGGTGACATATTACCAGATTTTTTAAATGTATCAATAGTACCATTTATCCCAGCATTAGTCATTCCGACTTGCCGTTCACCTAAATCTAAAGGTTTAAGCTGCATTGGTGTGAGGCCAAACCTAGTGGCTATTTCAGCACCTTCAGCTATCAAACGTTCACCACGTTTCTTATCAATCTCAGCAAGCTGACCAATAGCTGTTACAGAAAGTGTTTTAATCTTTTCCCACTTAGCTTTCTCTGCTTTCTCATGCTCCGCCTTAAACTCAAGGCTTTTCTGTCTTGTTGTATGATGCTGTTTTTCAGCGTCCTGATAAGCTTCAGCGAAGTCACTCTCTATATCAAACTTTCCTTTAGCTGCTCTCTCTTCCTTCTGATTTTTTTCTTTAAAAGCTGCTAACCAAGCTTCTCTATTACTCAAGTTCGCTGCTTGCACATCCTTCATGCCGCGTACGACACGTTCACTTTCATTTAAGATCTTCTGTGCTTGATCAGGAACTTGTATTGGGTTGAATCTTTTTCGTTGGGCGTGCCCACGGAATGTAAGATCTTTCATTATTTTAATTAATTAGTATTTACAAGAACAACGAACCAACTCCAGCTATAACTCCGGCAACTGGATTAATAGCTCCTACTGTCATCCCAACTGACAGAGCACTTACTGCTGATTGCATAAAGTCTCCACCTGAACCAGCGTTAAAAGCAGCACCTTTAATAGGTTGTGGAGGAATCTCCGGTTCCATAATATCATCGTATTTAGTATCAGGGAGTTCTAGAGGAGGTGGTATACTTGGAGCTTTATCCGGTTCAAGCATTAAATTAGACCAAGCTTGTAAATCAGACTGGGCCTTAGCTTGTGCTATATCTTTTGTATTAGCTATTGAAGCTTTGACTGCACTATCTAGAGTAGTTTGTAATATTAATTGATTCTGTGCAAATCTATCTGATATATTATCTAACTCCCAATCTATCTTCTCTATATCAAATCCAGCTTCAGCTTGTGCATGTTGTAAGTTACGGTCAATTTCATCTGTTTTTATTTCAGTGTTCTCAATAGCATGGAACAAACCTTGTTGGATTTTATCTATACCAAGTTCTCCTTTCTCTATATCAACATCTAAACCACGTAAAGATTCCTCTGTATCACGCTCAACTTTATCAATATTCTCTAATGCCTCAAAATCAATCTTTTGATCTGCCATTGCAGCACGTTGTACAGTGTTCAAAGCGTTTGCTCTATTCTGCTTCATCCGTGCTTGAGCTGAGTTACTCTCATGCATCATACTTTCAACAGTAAAAGACTGAGTTCTACCTAACTGAGCTAAAACCATTTGAACCCTTTTACCTTGTGATCTACCAGCTTGAGATAACTGTGCTTGACCTACAGCTTGTAGTGCTTGTACATTTTTCTCTGTAGTATCGAAGGCTGCTTTGGCTCTAGAGTTTTGTACTTCTCTTCTAATTAAATCGTTTTCAAAATCAGCACGTTGTTTAGACTCTCTAACGTCAGCACCACCTGAACCTGTTATTGCTTTTTGATATTGAAGTTCATGGGCTTTTTGGTTACCAGCTGCTTTAATATTAGCTGCTTGGTATGCAGTACCTCCTGCTGAATCTTTCATACTGAGTTGAGTATCAGCTTTATTGAAAGCTGCTTTATCAAACTCTTGTGATAATCCCGTCTGCTCTGTAAGTTTGGCATAATCTAATCCAGCTTCTGTATTCTGCAACCCTAGCATAGTCGAAGCTTTATCATAACCCTTACCGCCAGCTGTTTCGTACAAATCCATTATCAAGTTTTGGTTCTCAAAAGCAGACTGAATGAATTGTTCATCTAAAACAGCTGTTTCTCTTTCTAAAGCGTTCTCATACTCCGCTTGATTTAAACCAGTCTGTTGAGTATATTGTTCACCTGATTTTTGATAAGCTTTTAATTGAGATAAATAAGAAAAATCTTGAATACCTATGCTATACTCCCAATTTTGCTGTGCTGTAGCTTCTTGATATGCTTTACCAGTAGCATCATTAGCCTTCTTAGTATCCAAGGCAGTGGTTGCCATGTTATATTTCTTCCACTGCATCCCATCTTCATATTTACCTGTTAGACTGTCTCCTGGTCTACCCCAATTATAATCGTATAATTCCTTATCATATTGAAATTGGTTCTCTACCCATTTTTCTTGGTCTCCGCCGCCGCCTCCGCCGCCTCCTCCAGACATAATTTATTCTCCTAAATTTTTTTTAAATAGTTTACGGATTTTTTGAGAAACTACTCTCATTTTCTCCGGACCTTGTGTCAGAAGAGCTACGATAGGCACAACTTCGTGGTGTGTATCTCTCCAAACATGTCCATAAATTTGTTCAGTTTCATCACCTTTCTCCCAAATATTCGCTGCCATCCACGCATTATACATAGATACATGTTGGGACATTAAGGTATCTCTATGTTTAGAGAAGAAGGGATTAAAAGGAAGTTCAACTAATAAGTATCTCACAGCTTCTAGAACTTGTTCATGATTCAATTGTTGATCTTTATCATATAAATCATCAACAGTTCTAGATATGCACATAAGATTCCAAAGATAATCAACTGCAAATGGATCTTTACCACAAGCATCTAAGATAATTTCTTTGGTATATTTCTCGTAAGCATCTCGTTCCTTTGGGGTGGTCATTAAGCTCTCCTATAAAATCTGGGTGTGTAGTATCCTTCCCACATCATCGAAGTGAGTGAGACAGGAAAAGGTGAGTCGCTATAGACTCGTAAATCAAAGTTAGTATTCTTTTGATGTATCGGTACAGTCATAACTGACTGCTCAGATAACGGCACTTCATTAGCTAGTCCAAAGTTTGCATCTAATACAGGTTGAACATCTGTGTATTCAGCTGATCCTTTTCTACTTAATTTAAAACCAATAATACCAGATAATCCTGTAGCAAACTTCATTCTGGATACAGTTAATGTAGCTGTATAATCAGACTTGGTTCCTTGGGGATCTAATTTAAAATAAGTTTTAGGTAACACTATATCGTATGTATACTTATAACCTACAATAACTTTAGATGCAACTGAAGATAGATCCTTTTGTGTGACTCCAAAATAAGCACCAACATCATCTGAAAGTTGTGTAGGTGTTACAGTGAAACCAGATTCAACATAGGTAGGATTAGTTAAATCAGAAGAGTCGCTTCCTACAACTAGTACAGGCGTTAAATCTGTATCATCAGTGTAAGGTAAGTAACATTTAGACCCATCATAGATAGTAGCTGTTGCTGTAGCTCCACTGCCTCCACCTCCTGAGATGGCTATTGTAGCTCCTTCAGTATAGTCATTACCAGCTGCGGTTAAAGTTATACCTGTTACAGCTCCTCCTGCTATAGTTGCTGTGGCTGTAGCTCCACTGCCTTCTCCTGTTTGGACAGGACTTACTGTAACTGTAGGAGTTGAGCTATACCCAGTACCTCCAGCAGTTATAGTAAAATCGTCTACTCCTCTATATTTAACAGAACTGGCAGATTTATATAGATCCATACAAGGATTCATTTTCTGACCTTCAGCGTTAACTAGAATCTGTTCCTCAGGTGTTTGGTTTAAACTAGCACTAAGTAATGAGTACTGTGTTTTCTGTGTGGTTACAGCATATAGAACGTCAGAATCAACAGCAACAAACTGTACTTCTCCTGGACATTCCCATCTAAACCATGCTTGCATTACCTCCCGTTGACCATCAGAATATGTTCTATAGAAATATATATCCTTTTTAGTAGGACCGTACAATGCTACAAATGAGTTCTGAGGACTAGCAGTTAATTCTGTTACAGTATCAGGTACCCATTCGGACACAACTCTACCTATGTCTAATACAGTAGGATTCATCTCTTGACCTGCTGTAGCCATTTGGTAGATACGTGTATAGCCTGGGGTCTTACTAGCGAATATAATATTAGTACCATTGTCTACAGGATCCATATCAATATCCATCTCATAGTTAGAGATACCACGTATGATAGTCGCTGTAGGAGTAAAGACACCGTTAGGTGCATACATTAGGAACTGTTGGTTCTTACTAAATAGTATTAAACCCTGTGCTGTAGGCAATACACCTGTTAATAGTGTAGGTCTGATACTAGAGCAGCTTAAATCAACTGGATCTGATGCTATCTGCGTCATCGCTGAAGCATGATAGAAGTTATAAAACTCATTAGATTGACTAAGAGATACATTGGATTCAGTTAAAAATCCTAACCTGCTACTAGCGAAGAAGGATTGTTGAATTTTTTTACCGACAAAACTAGGGTGTGAGTTAGTTGTATCATCACCTACTAACCTAGCTGTCCATGTAGCAGGTCTGAAAGTAAACGCATTAGTACCTGTATTAACTAGCTCGTGTGGCATAGTTGTAGAGTCAAGTCCAGGTGATACTGCTGGATCTATATATTCTTCCCAGAAACCTGTACCTGATACCTCATCATCTGCTATAAATCTAGAAAAGTAAACATCTTCTCCAACATTAGCTGTGTTAAGAACTTTTACAACTCTGTGATGTTTGGATTTATCAGGTAGTTTAGTAACATTAGGTACTTTATCTTGGAATGTTTCTAGTCGTTCGTTATCTGGACCACCTTTACCGCTTAAAGTAAAGTCAGCTGTACACGATAACTCTATACTTGTATCAAGTACTGTACCTGTTACATTAGTTATACCATTTAATCCGCTAGCTGCATTAGCTACGTTAGTGTATGTACCATCAGTAGCTCCATTAGCTCCGGTGTTTAAACCAGTTAATATTTCATCAGCAACAGGATCATCACCTGTTGTAAACTTAGCTGTATGAGTAGTACCTCCTTTCACTACTGTAACAGTATAAGTAGTATTAGCTGTAACAGCACGTAGTCTAACAGTACCTACTCTATTAGCATTAAATGTAGCATTAGCTTGTGCTGCTACTGTCTTAGTTTTGTTTGTTATAAATGTTGTATCTTGAACAGTTAGTATATCGTAGTGTATAGATAATGTACCATCCAAATAACTTTGAGCAGGACTCGTGTAAGTCATTGTAGCTGCTACACCTGTATCAACATTCCAGATATAAAAACTATTACCTTTGATACATCCTATATATTTCTCATCACCATCTCTATGAATGTAAAACCACTTAGCATTTACATAAGTATCTGATGGTGAAGATGCACCTAACTCTTTTAAAAATTTAAATCCCGGTCTTTTAGTTAGACCGAATGTAGGGTCTGGGTATGCATTAATGCAATCCCTAAGTTGGCCAGGTAATTTTTTAACATCTGGTTGCTTAGATACCCCACCTAAATAATTAGGAATTGTTTGTGTAACATTTGGCATTATCGTTTCAAGGCTTGGTATGGTTGATAACTAGTATAATAATTCTGACCTTCAGGATGCCCAAAATATGTATAATCACCTTGGTTACAATCGTACTCTAGTGCTGCAGCTCTACAAGTTGCTTCTTTACGAGCACACATCTGTACTAAACTATTGTCACCAACAATTCTACTAGCTGTAAAAGTACTAGCACGGGCTGTTATATAATCTTGAATAGGTATTGGTAAATCAATCCAATCAAACTTCCAAACTATATCTACTTTTAAAGTATCACCAGCAGAATCACTAATCTCATACTTATGATTATGTCTATCGTATAATTTACCAGATCTTCTAACTACATCTTTATTTCTATTATCAGATATACTCGATAGATCCATTTGTAATACATTGTTAGGTATAGTATATTGTTTATCGCTATCAGTTATTATTTTATACTCATACTCTCTGTTAAAAGCCCAGCCTTCTGCCTGTACTTCTCTAGAGACCTGTAACAATGTATCGTAAGCTATCGCAACGTCCGGGTTGGTAGTATCGAGGGTGGTTACAGGCGCTTGCCCAACCGACGCCAGTATTTGATTTATTGCAGGTAGTTCTTCAGTAGCGTTTGTGGTAGGAAAAGCCATATTAATAATTATGAATAAAAAAAAAGGGAGCCGAAGCTCCCCTTTATGGATAGTTAGAAGGCAGCGTTGCCGGATGATCCGACAGCAGCACCTGCTATTAGTTCAACAGAAGCAGCTGGATTGAGGTAGTCAGCACCCATTGCCAAGCGGCCAAGGATAACATCACCCTGATAAATCACGGAGACATCACCTGAGGTTACTTGTACCTGAGGTCCGATTGCTTCAACACAACCTGCAGCTTCACGCTGGAAGATGAGTCCGCAAGAGTTTGCGAATTCAGTCTCTTCACCGTACTCGTTGTTGATGCCTGTGACATCAGCAGCAGCATCTTCTACTGCAGCTTCAACGAATGAACCTACGTTACCAGGAGATGTTACACCTGGGTTTGTAGCAGAAGCTGAGCCATACTTAGTACCGTACTTACTCATGAATGGGATATTCATAGACTTGTAGATCTTAATGCCTGCAATCTCTATGATTCCATTACCCTTCTGTAGGGAATCACCCTGCTCGTCACGGTTAACCAAGCCATTTGTTCCTACAGCTTGGATTAGTTCGTAGTACTGACGTGGGTTTAGTACGCCTACACGTCCTTCAGTCGATACTCCCTTTTCATCTAGGGCAGCAGCGGCGTCGTAGAAGGCGTTTATAAGACTAGCTGAGACATAAGCATCTGAGCCTTGGTTGTTAGTACCAACACGGATTTGTGTTCCGCCTGGTTCTACGAAGTTAGCCTTAGTGATTGGGTGTACTGCACGAGCACCACGAGTAATTGCACGGAAGATTAAACGGTCATACTTCTCTGCGAGAGCGTAACCAATCTTACGTGAGATCTCACTACGTAGGTCATAGTGAGCTAGTGTCTCGTCTAATTCATAGACGAAAGCACTGGAGATGAGAAGATCGTCAACTGTAATTGTCTTCTCTGCTACTGGGGGTGCTCCATCGGAGTTACCCAGAATGCTGTTACCAGGGGTATGATATTCAGCGGTTGTGCGACCTGTATAGATGAACTGTAATGACTTACCGTTCTTCAAGGTGCGCTTCATAATTAGATCGCGAGCGATCGTATTACGTTGGAAACCTTTGAACATCTCTCCACTGAACAGCTTCAAATAGAGCGCTCTTGCGTCACCAGTCGAGTTCGATTGACCCGGCCTGGTTAGATCAGCAAGAGGCTCATTAGCATTTTGATGTGCCATTTATATGGAATAAATTGTATTGTTAACTTTCTTACGCGTAATTGTTTGATCATTTGTTGTGGTCTTTCCCACCGTCTAGACGGCAAAGGGTATCCTCGTAAGGGCCTGTGCCAATGCAGGAGAGGTCCGACTCTGAGGTGCCTCTCCTACTGATCATAGAGACGTTAGTGCTGTCTCTAGATCTATCTCTTCTTCATCTACTCCAGGTGGCTGGATCTCACTAGGTGAGAGGTCAACTACTTCTGGATTAGGAT
>Ga0098040_1000546_pt1 | contig 17326 bp, 32 predicted proteins | sample 7_EtaG_FD_75065 | JGI IMG/M metagenome (GOLD analysis project Ga0098040, IMG submission 75065) | Marine viral communities from the Subarctic Pacific Ocean - 7_ETSP_OMZ_AT15161 metaG | ecosystem: Environmental > Aquatic > Marine > Oceanic | place: Pacific Ocean | collected 2015-01-08
TATGGTACTGGAGATCAAACATGGGTAGCAACATATGATGGCACTGTTAGATTTTATACACACACAAGTTCAGCTTGCGGTAATGCTGGAGGTTGTATGACGAGAAGTGTGTCATGCACAGTCCCAGGTCCAGGTTGTATTCTTAATGAAGTTGTTGTAAATATGATAGACTCGTATGGAGATGGCTGGAATGGTGCTCAATTTACTATTGCAGATGATCAAGGTACCCAAGTTGGTACTGGAACATTAGCTAGCGGTGCGAGTGGTACCGCAGATTTTTGTTTAGCAGATGGGTGCTATACAATATCAGTAACCGGAGGAAGTTATCCATCTGAAGTATCTTGGACAGTTGATGTTAATGGAACTCAAGTAGCTTCTGGAGGAGCGAATGTAGTAGATGAATCGGTAGCTGTTAATGTGATATGTAATATCCCACCACCTCCAACACCCCCAGCAAATGATGATGCTTGTAGTGCTGAGAGTATAGCATGTAATTCAACTACACAAGGGACAACTGTTAATGCAACTACAGATGGATTAGCTACTTGCGGAACCGCACAAGGCCAACCAGGTGTTTGGTATAGAATTGGAGGTAATGGAGATGATTTTGTAGCATCATTATGTAACACATCATGGGATAGTAAAATATCAGTATTTAGTGGAACGTGTACTAATTTAACTTGTATTGGTGGTATAGATGACAACGGACCTGCTTGTAGTGGTACAGCCGCTTCATACTCATGGACATCAGTAATTGGAGAAGTATATTATATATTAGTACACAGTTACAGCTCAACTAATGCATTTGATTTAGAAGTAACTTGCACGCCACCTATTGTTATTCCAGGTCCATGTACAAACACATCTTATTATACCACAACTACAATGCCAACCCAAACCACCTCAACTAAGACAATCAGCTGCCAATATGCGGGTGAATATACAACATGGACTGGTGGGGAGATTGGAACAACATATACAATCGAGTCTTCAAATCCAACTGATTGGATTACTCTAAGAAGAGATACATATGATGGTCCTGTTGAGGTGGTAGGAACAACACCTATCTACTTTACTCCAACAAGTGCTAACCAAACATACCACCTCCATATCAATACAAATGATTTATGTGGAATAGAATCAGTATGTAGAGATGCACAAATGACAAGGCAATCTGCCCTACCAGTTACAATGCTTTATATGAGTGGACAATATATCCCAGAATTAGGAAATATGATAGAGTGGTCGACCGCAACAGAACAAAACAGCTCATATTTTGAAATACAAATAAGTGTTGATGGATCTGAATATAGATCTATAGGACAAATACCATCAGCTGGTAATTCAACAACTAAACAAGATTATAAATGGGTAGACCATGGTCCCTTATCAAATGCATTTAATTATTATAGACTACTTCAATATGATGTCGATGGAGCTAATGAAATATATGGCCCTGTGATGATTGATAATAGAAACAGAATATCTAAAATCGTTAGGCGTATTGATATGATGGGTAGGGATGTAGGACCTGATGCAAAAGGTGTTGTGATTGAAGTTTATGAAGATGGAACAATGTTAAGAACTATAAACAAATAAAATGCCAAAAACAAAAATACCTGTTAGATTTGCAAACGAGACTTCATCAACTGGCCTTGTTGAAATAGATCCAAAAAAACTAAAAGAAGTTCAAATATTTCAAGAAGAAGTCTTTGCGACAATAGACGACATTCGAATAGCGATAAAAATAGAAGATTATAATAAATTATTCGATCCAAATGAAATATAAGTTATCAATATTTATATTAAATTGAATTGGTTTTTAGATATATTTTTCTTATTATTAAAATAAAAAATGCGAATATTAGTTTTAGCACTTTTATTAGTTTTAGTAGGATGTAAGACATCTAAATCAATTACTCCAGAAGGACATAATTGTAGTCAAATTCAAGTAGATTCTATTTTTATAGAAGGAGATCATATTTGTTTTCCTGATCAGTGTTTATGTTCATATGAAGATCCGAATTGGTTTGTGTATATTGTTGAATAATAAGTTTGTGAATTAATAAATGAATAAAAAAGATTATGTATTAAGAATATTAGTAATTACCTTAGCATTAATCTTTCCGTTCATTTGTATAAGTTATGAAGGCCCATTGGAATCTATATCACAATATTGGAATACTCCTTTAAAACCTCTCTTAATAACCTCAAACGCAGCCATTGCATACTTTCTATTTTCGTTAGACAGATGGAAACTTCCATCTATACTCCTTTTATTATTAACAGCATTTTCGGTAACAGATTATCCAGTTATACATAATATATTTGCATATGGATTCTTTATAGCTTGTATGCATCCTTTATATTATAACACTAGACTCAAGTTATATTTAGTTCCATATTCTTGTTCTTTATTTTTAGCTCCATTTGGATTTTTATATATAGAAATAGTTTGTGTATGTACACTATGTGCATTTCATACGCATTTATTATATTTAAAATGGAATATAGATTTTAATAGAAAATTAATACAAAAAGAATTAAATGATAACTAGGCCTTGCTTGGTAGGAACGAATGCTATCCCAATCCGGGACGCAGGTGTAAAGCCATATGGGAGTTGAAGCCTCCGACTACTAAAACAAGGCCTTTTTAAATAAGTTATATTTATAATAAAGTTATATGAAAACATTTTTATTTACAATATTGTTATTTACATATGGAGTATTATACTCGCAACCTTGTAATGGCATTCAATCATTTACATTAACACCACCGCCACCAGCAACTGGATATACTCCTGGTACTGTTGTTAATGTTTGTTATACAATGGACGGATGGAATTTTAATCCAGCCGTAGCCGCAGAGTGGATAGAAGGGTTTTCAATAACATTAGGCCCAGGTTGGACAAATTTAACACCAGGTGCACCTCCTGGAGATTGTAATGAAACAGCAGCATTAGGACAGTGGATATGGCAATTAACAACAACCTCTACAAACTCCGGACTAGTTGCTGGCCCTGGTTGGTTTTATGAATATGGAGATCCATTCTTCTGGAATAATGATGCAGGAGATGATTGGGGCGACTTTGGCACAAATTGTCAATGGACATTTTGTTTCGACGTTACAGTAGTTACTACATGCAATCCATTAGATTTAACAATACAAGTCACAGCAGGAGGAGATGGTACTTGGGGAAGTTTCTCAAATATATCTTGCACTCTTAATCCTTTTAACATATATAATGGAAATATAAACCCGACGTTGCCTCCCATAGGAGTCATCAGTCATAATTAAAAAAACAATCAAATGAAAAAACTAGTTACACTTATTTTATTTTTAGCAGCACACACAATGTATGCTCAGTTTACAACAATCAATCCAGATACAGTTTGCTATCAAACACCCGGATCAATTTATCAAGTACCTAATAACCCAGCATATATTTATAATTGGATTATTACAGCACCAGGAGTTATCACCGGTGGCCAAGGAACAAATCAAATCAATGTTGATTGGTCAGCAGCTGCGCCTGGTTTAATACCAAATGCAGTAGAAGTTACAGGTCAAAACGCTAATGGTTGTGAAAGTATACCAACATTATTAGATGTATTTATATATGATGTAACTCCAACTATAACAGCAATCGGCCCATTCTGTGAAACAGATCCGTGTGTGCCATTGGTAGCGAATCCTACGGGAGGAGTCTTCACCGGTGTTGGTGTTGTTGGTAGTGACTTTTGTCCTAATGTAGCCGGCTCCGGATCACACATAATAACATATACATATACAAATGGAGGATGTACATTTGTCGCAACAATTAACATAGGAGTAAGTACTCAACCAGTATTATCTCCAATACAACATAACTAATGAAAAAGATCATATACATATTACTATTTATTTCTAGTTGGTCTTATGCTCAACAAGTAGTAGATATATGTGGACAAACTCAAACCTTTTCTTATTGGGCACCATATAGCGGAGGAACAACTACAGATTGGACATTAACAGGACCAGGAGTTACTGAAACATATACAGGTAATGAAATAACATTGACATGGTCAGACTCCGGAACATATATTTTAGAAGCAATTAGATATGATAGTGGGTGTGTTAGTCCTCCAGTTAATTATACTATAACAGTTACTAAGTGTACTGATTTAGTTTATTGGGTTCCTAATACATTTACTCCAGATGGTGATGCAGATAATGAAATATGGGGAGCGGTGTTTACTGCAGGTTATGATCCTCATAACTTTCATATGATTGTGTTTAATCGTTGGGGCAATATAATATGGGAATCGTATGACGCTTCTGCTAGGTGGGACGGAACCTATAACAACAAACAATGTGCAGAAGGAGTATATATATGGATGATGAAGTTTAATTTACAAGACTCTTCAGACAAGTATAGAGCTCACGGCCATGTTACACTAATTAAATAGATTTACTTTATATTTATATTAAAATAGTTTAGGAATAAAATGATACGTTTAAAAAAATTATTAATAGAACAATCAAACATAACTGAAAAATCATTAGCAGATATAAATGTTAATACATCAGATCTAATTGTATCAGTAACTGATGGTAACGGCACAGAACTTGCAATGGGCTCAATGGCTACATCATCTGACGTGCTAGAGGTTGATATGAGAAAAGTAATGTTCGATGCAAACGAATTCATTAATTTAACTATAACAAACGTTAATTTTCCTGATTCACCCCCATTAGTTGTTAAGTCTGTAAAAATATTTCAAAAAGGTGAAGGTGCAAGAGGTGGAATGTATAAAAAGATACCAGGTTTTGATTATGAGCATAGCGATAAGTACGGATTGACAAAACTAGATAGCGGTGTTAAAATGCGATTTCCTCCAGACGAATTCATTAGTCTTGATGATGATCTATCAAATTTTAAATTAAAAAAACTTACGAAAGAAAAAATTGTTGTCAATAGTAATATTGATGGCGGTTTATTAAAAGTCATACTTAACTTTAATGGGAGTACGATACAAACTGATAAAGATCCTATTAGACGATAAAAAAGTTTAGGAATAAAATGAAACGAAATATTTTAGCAGAGAACATGAGAAGATTCAGAACCAAGAATCTAAATGAAGCACCACAAGCAGAAGATCTAGTGGACTTTTATGTTTTTAGAGATGTAATTAAAAGCCGAATATCTAAAAATGATAGAGGGTATATGTTAACAGACTCAAATACAAAACATATTAGCGGAACGATGAAAGAAATCAGCAAAAAAAGAGCACTGTCGACATATAAACATACTACATCACCTAAATTATTTAAACGCGATGAAGAATTAACACTAGATTTTGGAATTTCAAACGATTACGATAAAAACATGGGATATGTGGATGTAGATAGTTCTACAGGTAAAGCTCTTATAGCAAACGAACTTGTTAGAGGTAAAATAACAGACGATGGAGACGGCGGAGATCCTTATGTTTATTTTGTATTAGGAAAAAAACAAGCTCCGGATTTTATGGTAGATAATTTTATAATACAAGTATTTTTTCCTGGGAGTAAAATACAATCAGGAGGAAGAAAAGGAGTTGTCACAGGAGGAGATCTTCAATTTAAAGATCCAGGAACTGGTGAATGGAGAAAAGCTAAAGATTAATAAAAAAAAAGTTTACTAAAAATTTGGATTTACGATTTATTTTGCTTATATTATAAATATATAAAAAATAAAGAGTTATGAAAAAAATAGTATTTGGTACCATTACCAAAAATAATGGAAGGTTGATCGTAAGAGACGCATCATCAAACAAAAACATCACAAAGTTATTTAGAACTAGTATTATAGACATTGCATTTGACAATGGTCAAGCATTGAAGTTTGATAAAGATACTGGTAGGGCATCTAGAATAAACCCAACGGATATCATTGTTGAACAAACCGTCGATACTGCAGCAATAGATGCAGATCCAGTTATTCAATTAATTAAAAATTCTAATAATATTAAGCCTACCGAGTTAGAGATATCTGATATTAAATGGAAGTATTTAATTAGATCAGTTGCTCGAGGTAAAAATATTATGATGGTTGGACCAGCAGGTTGTGGTAAGACACAAGCAGCAAAATGTTTGCCTAACGCAATTAAGCGTCCATTCTTTTATTTTAACTTAGGTAGCACACAAGATCCTAGAGCTACTTTGATTGGTAACACGCATTTTAAGAACAATGAGACAATGTTCAATGAGTCAGCATTCGTCAAGGCTATCCAGACAGAGAATGCAATAATATTATTAGATGAATTATCTAGAGCGCATCCAGAAGCATGGAATATATTAATGACTGTATTAGATGAAGGACAGCGTTACTTGAGATTAGATGAAGATCTTAATGCTCCCGTTATTAAAGTTGCTCAAGGTGTATCGTTTATAGCAACTGCTAATATTGGTACAGAGTATACTAGTACTAGAGTATTAGACAGAGCATTGATGGATCGTTTTGAGATTATTGAAGTTGATATTCTTTCTTTAGAGCAAGAGACTTCATTATTAGAAAAAAGATTTGGCAAAAAGATTGAAGCAAATCTTATTGCAGCAGTAGCAGACATTGCAGACTGTACCAGAAAGGAATGGAGATCGGAAGAAGGCAAGTTGTCAACTATGGTGTCTACTCGTATGACAGTTAGAATATGTGAATTATTGGCAGATGGATTTACTTTGCAAGAAGCATCAGAGGTTGCAATTATTCCATTCTTTGATGGATCAGGAGGTGCAGACTCAGAAAGAGTATTTGTTAAGCAGATTATTCAAAAGCATATGGATTCAAAAGAAGAAGATATATTTAATGCAGAAACTGTAGAAGAAGAAGTTAATGCATAAAGAGTTTTTTCATAGCTCAGATAGGGGTGAAAGACACCTAGTACTAGGAAGCACGAGTAACCCTTATCTTTTTAAAAAAAAAGTTAGTGTATTGGTTGGATATTACTGATTTTTTCCTTATATTATAAATAAATAAATAAAAAAGAGAATATGAATTTTACAAGTAATTATGGTTCTTCATTTTGGTTAGGCAATGACTTTGACTTATCTAAAAGAGAAGGATCTTCTAAAATAGACCTTACTAAGTTAGCATCCGCTAGACGAGCCATCAGTAACTTTGTTAATATAGTTACCGGCGAACAAATTCCAGTTACATTTCAAGGATATGATAGTTACACAGATGGTAAGTCTGTTGTAATAGGAACTAAGATTGAAGATAAGAATTTTGATCCTGCAGTTGGATTAGCATTACATGAAGGCTCTCATATTGCATACACAGACTTTGATTTAATTAGACAATCTGATTGGGAAAGTTTTGTTAGAATGCAAGGATTAGATCCGCTAATGGAGATGACATATGAAGAATTTAATGAAGTCAAAAGTCTATTAAATTGGATTGAAGACAGAAGAATTGATCTTTTAATATACAAAAAAGCTCCTGGCTACAGAGTATATTATCAAGCAATGTATGATAAATATTTCAATAGCAGAGTTATTGATAAAGCATTGCGTGAAGGCAACAAGACATCTGAAACTATGGATGACTATATGTTTCATATTATTAATTTTACTAATATCAATAGACAGTTAGATTCATTAGAAAATTTAAGAAAAATATGGAACATAATTGATCTTAAAAATATTGGTAGACTTAAGACTACTATTGATGCTGGAAGATTGGCATGCGATGTATATAAAGTTATTAAAGAAGGTTTACCAGAGGAAAAAGAAGACTCAGATCAAGATGATCAATGTGAGGAAGATCAAGATGATCGTTCTAATTGTTCCGGAAGAGGTGAAGGCGATAATAACGATGAAAATGATGAAGAAAAAACACCTACTCCTGATGTTAATGGAATGTCTGAAAGACAAAAGCATTTATTAGACAAAGCAATCCGTCAGCAGAAAGAATTTCTTGAAGGTGATGCTAAAAAGACCGGCCGATTGTCAAAGTCTCAAGGCAAAATAGTTAAAGCCTTAGAAGAGTCTGGTACCGAAAGCCGAGAAGTTGAAATAGATAAATGTCAATATGGTGGCGATATGAGATCGACACGAGCTACCGTTATAAAGAAAATTAATGATCAAGTTATTTGTAGTTTGGATGATTTATTTATATATGGTTCAATAGATTATATAAACGGAACTGCAAATGAGTTTAGATCTGAAAGAATAAATGATTTTCATCAACGCGCGATAATCAGCGGAATTATATTAGGCAAACAATTAGGCAGAAAGTTACAAGTTAGAAACACTGATAGAACATTGAAATCCACAAGACTTAAGACTGGTAAGATAGATAAACGTTTATTATCTCAGTTAGGATTTGGTAATACTAATGTATTTCACCGAATAGTTACCGACAAATATAAAGATTATATGATACATATATCAATTGATGCATCAGGATCAATGAATGGTAATCGATTTGTAAATGCTTTAAAATCAGCCGTTGCAGTAGCTCAAGCAGCATCAATGACATCTGGTATACGAGTACAAATATCTTTAAGAGGTACATCATCTATAGGAGGTAGTAGACATAGTGATAATTGCATAACAATGTATGTTTATGATTCAGCTCATGACAAGATGTCTCATATTAAGAGATATTTTAAATTCTTAACCACATTTGGTTGCACTCCAGAAGGAGTAGCTTTTAAAAGCATCGAGCAAGATATAATAAAAGACGCAAAGGGAGCTGAATGTATATTTGTTAATTACTCAGACGGAGGACCAAGCAGAGTTGCAGACTTTAATTACGATCCAGAGATTTATACTAAGAAAGTCATCAATGGATTTAGAGAGCAAGGTATTCATATACTAAGTTATTTTATATGTGAATATGAATCTAGCTGGAGTAAAGCAACATTTACCACAATGTATGGAGAAGGCGCAAAGTTTATCAATCCATTGAATATGACAGAGGTATCAAAGACATTAAATGAAAAGTTTTTAGAAATGGAGGATGTATCTTGAATTTATATAAGAATAACGGCCAATATTATGATCTACGAAGATCAGAACCAATTCATAACTTCGTAGATCAGAATGGCAACATAAATAAAGAAAAAGTTAGATATTGGGTGTCAGGTATAATGCATGTTGATCATGTGTTAAGAACAGAGACTCATATTATGTTTGTTCAGACTATTGAAGAGGCAGAAGTTATAGAAGAAATAGAATATGACAAGAAAGAAAGGTTGGACAATACTTAAAGTTACAATGGCACTATTATGTGTGGTGTGTGTGGCTACTATATTAATAGGGCATTGGGTAGAATACAAATGTGAACAAGAATGTATTGGAATGTTTCATAGAGTTATAGAACTTGACTCAGAAGTCCGGACATTAACAAATAAAAATATTTTAATTGAAAAAGAAAATAAACAATTGTATTACATTTTTCAAGAAATACAAAAAGATTCATGTTGTAATGTTAAAATTCATGAAATAATATATAAAGAAATAAAATAATAAAATTATGCTAAATCTATTAAATCGTAGTCAAACAAAAATTGAAAATCTAATTTATACCATTAGAGAAAAAGAAAATGATCTTTGGAATGAATATATGGAAATGGTTAATACATATGGAGCAGAATCAACTTTTGCTGCCGAAATGAGACATAAATGGGTAATTCTTAATAACATTATGAAAGACTCTGGAATAAAAACTATAATAGAAATTAAAGTTAAACAAAATGATAAAGAAAAAATCTAAACAATCTCAGATCGAAATGGATCTAACAGGACCCGAAGGCAATGCATTTGTATTGATTGGAACAGCTATGAAATTAGCAAGACAATTTGGTTATGATGATGAAATGATCAAAGAACAAATGACGTCTGGAAACTATGAAGAATTAGTTCAGACATTTGATAAATATTTTGGAGAACACGTAATATTATATAGGTAAAAAATGGCAAAAGAAATAATTTTTGAAGTAGAGTCCCGCGAGGCTCTTAAAAAAGGTGTAGACGCATTAGCAAATGCAGTTAAAGTAACCCTAGGACCAAAAGGTCGTAACGTTGTAATTAGTAAAAAATCAGGAGCTCCTCATATAACCAAAGATGGAGTTACTGTAGCAAAAGAAATTGAATTAAAAGATGCTACAGAAAACTTAGGCGCCCAAATGGTAAAAGAAGTGGCATCCAAAACGGCTGACATCGCTGGTGATGGAACAACTACTGCTACGGTTTTAGCACAGGCAATAGTTACAGCTGGTTTAAAAAATGTTGCTGCCGGAGCAAATCCTATGGATCTTAAAAGAGGAATTGATAAAGCGGTTAAAGCTGTAGTTGAAAACCTGAAAGCTACTTCAAAGGAAGTTGGATCGAATAGCGAAAAAATAAAGCAAATAGCAACTATTTCAGCTAACAATGATAACAATATAGGCGAACTTATTGCCGAAGCAATGAAAGTTGTCGGAAATGATGGTGTTATAACAGTTGAAGAAGCAAAAGGAACAGAAACTGAAGTAAAAACAGTTGAAGGAATGCAGTTTGATCGTGGTTATTTATCTCCATATTTTGTTACCAATACAGAAAAAATGATAACAGATATGGAAGAGCCATTAATTTTGATTTGTGAAAAGAAAATCTCCACAATGAAAGAATTAATGCCAGTTCTTGAACCTGTAGTTCAAGCAGGTAAATCATTATTAATAATTGCAGAAGATGTGGAGGGTGAAGCATTAGGAACATTAGTTGTTAATAGAATACGTGGCTCATTAAAAGTAGCTGCAGTCAAAGCTCCTGGGTTTGGTGATAAAAGAAAAGAAATGCTTGAAGATATAGCAATATTAACAGGCGGCCAAGTTATCTCTGAAGAAAGAGGAATGAGTCTTGAAAACACAACTATGGATATGTTAGGCTCTGCAGAAAAAATTGAAATTGGCAAAGACACTACAACTGTTATTAATGGTAAAGGTTCAAGTAAAGACATTAAATTAAGAGTTCAACAAATTAAAACACAAATTAAATCTTCAACCTCTGATTATGAAACAGAAAAAATGCAAGAAAGATTAGCAAAACTATCTGGAGGCGTTGCAGTTCTATATGTTGGAGCTCCAACTGAGGTTGAAATGAAAGAGAAAAAAGACAGAGTAGATGATGCTCTAGCTGCAACAAGAGCGGCTGTTGAAGAAGGAATTGTTCCAGGTGGAGGAGTTGCATTAGTAAGATCAATAAATTTATTAGACAAATTAAAAGGAGAAAACGAAGACGAAACGACAGGTATAGCAATTGTTAAAAGAGCTGTAGAAGAACCTCTTCGTCAAATTGTTGCTAATGCAGGTGGAGAAGGAGCAGTTATAGTTCAAAATGTTAGAGATGGAAAAGATGATTATGGCTATAATGCCCGTACAGGTGTTTTTGAAAAGTTATATAAAGCTGGAGTTATTGACCCTACAAAGGTAACTAGGATAGCTATTGAGAATGCAGCATCTATTGCTTCAATGCTTTTAACCACAGAATGTGTTATTACAGACCAACCTGAAGAAAATCCTAATATAACTATACCAGCTGGTGGAATGCCCGGAATGATGTAATAATATATATGTAAGACATATTTATTAATATACAAAGGCTACTTATGAAGATATTATTATTTGTTATAACATTATTAACATGTAATATATATTCAGCACAAGTGCCTCATGGAATATTTGTATCTCCAAATGATTATCAACCATTTTTTAATTACCACACAGACGGCCTAGTAGAAACATTAAGTGATACTAGTACATTATTCTTAAAAAAGAAAAAGGCATTTGGAGAATACTTATTTAATTTACAAGATAGTATAGTACAATTTTGGGTTCGAGGACAATTAATTTCAGAATCTAAAATATTTCATATCGCCGGACATCCAGATACCCTTTGGCACGTATGTGCAATACCACAAAATACATTAGGCCTTGAAGTAGAAGAAGTTATTGTTAAATACTTTATATTCGTACAACCAGTTTGGGATGATATATCATTTATTGTATGGTGGTATGATCCATATGAGCATATGATTAAAGGAGAGGTATCTAAAAAAGTACATACTCAATATTTAATGCGAAACAAATGAAAACACTTTTAATATCAATATGTGTATTTCTTACACTCATTATACAACATGTTAGAATTGAAAATAAACAACTACATGATCAAATTGAATATCAAAATCAATACATTACTAAGATCAATAAACAATTACATTACATAGATTCTACTAGAAAATATATATGGAAACATTTACCTATAGGTTCGCCTTTAAAGTTTACAATATTAAAAAGTAAATTCGGAAATAGACGCGACCCAATTACACATAAATGGGCTAACCATGAAGGCATAGATCTTAAAGGAACTATTAAAGATACCATATACAGCACAGGAGCTGGAATAATTGAATGTGCTGAATGGAATAATGGCTATGGTAAATGTATTATAATTGATCATATGAATGGTTACAAATCATTATACGCTCATATGAGTAAATATTTTGTTACAGAAGGGACATATATCACAGATCATTTTCCTATAGGAATGGTTGGTAGCACAGGAAAAAGTACCGGCCCACATTTACATTATGAAATAACATATACAGATCAACATCAAAATCCTGTAAACTTTATCTATATAAATTTAAAATAAACTTGGATATTTCATATTTTTTTCTTATTATTAAAATATAAAAAGAAAGAGTTATGATAAAATACGGAATTAAAGTTGTAAAGCCTTGGAGCAAAGAAATGTATGCTCACAATGAAGAGGTTAAAGAAACAGTTGTAAATGAAGTTCGAGATAGATGGGAGATCTCATATCAAGAAGCAGAAAAAGATTTTTTAGATAATTTAGAAGAAGACCAGCAAGGTATGTTGTTTGATGATTCTGATTGGATAAATGCAAATCAGACAATGCAAGAGATACAAGAAGCAGTTACTATTATCAATTACGGGTGCGGATTTGAAATAAAAGACGTAACTGAAGAAGTTGAAGATACATTAGAAGATGCTCCATTTTATCGTTTGAAAGAAATAGCTGAAGAGTTAGAATTAGAGTTAGAAGAAGAGTTTATAGGATTATAATATGGCAAGTTGTATAATTATAGTAGTCTTGTTAGTAGGTATACTTACAGTAGGCATTTTGAATTATAATATAGAACGCAAGATATTTAATATCTTAAAGAAAAGGAAAAAGAAGGATACTCGACAATTATTAAAAGATTGATATTTATTATAAAAAGAGAAAAGATGGACTTAGACAAAATATTTGATGTAGCGGATTTGCAATTATCTCTCAATGTATTTGATGAGTATGGTGCAGAATATCCGAAAGGTTTAAAAGAAAAATTAGATAAACAGATTGACAGCTTTACAAAAGAAGAGCAAGATATGTTTATTGATGTCATGATGGCATATAAGTTAAGTGTTAAAAACAAACAAGAAAGAATGAATACAACTACATATAAACTAGGAGATACATGGTCAAAAGACTTTGACTATGATGGAATGTTAGAATTTGGAAGCAAATCATCTGTAGCTATGGGAACAGAAAGTTTACAAAAACTATATGATAGCTTTGAAAGTGTTAATTATCACTCAGAAGCTGGACCATTATATTATGCAATTCAATTATTAAAAATAGATGATAAAACTAAAGCTGAGATATACATAACTAAATTTATTTCAGAATGTAGAGAAACATTAAATAAAAATAAGATTTATTACAGTGAATAATATATGATAGTATTTAGAATCCTCAAAGGAGTATCTTTTAATATAAAGTTACATCCAATTAATTGGTTAGGCAGAAAGTTAGTAAGAAGGATCATAGTACGTATGTACAAGCCATACGTAAGACGTAACATCATGACAGTGTGTAAAATGGATAATCCTTTCAATATAGTTTACATGTACGTACGGGAAGTTAACAGGTACCTACCAGACCGATATCATATGACCACTGAACAGTTTGTGTTTGAATATCATTTAAAATATAGCAATTGCACTAAAATGTATCCACAACCAACTCGCACCATGAAACGGTTCATTAAAGATGAATTGAGAAGATGTAATCAAATTATTATTGCAGAAGCTAATCGCAAAATAAAGTAAAAAAAGTTGCGTAAAAATTAGGATTTGTGAAATATTATCCTTATATTAATAAAAAAAAGAGATGGAAAAATTCAAGATAGACATTACGGAAGTGCAATTTAATCGAGATGAGTATACGTATATTCATGAGTCAACATTTGCAAAAGGAACTATTGACTTAGATGGCAATAATATTGTTGAATGGCAATATGATCAGTTTGGGCCTACCGGCTCAGCAATAGTTCATCTAATAACACCAGATGGTACCATAGACATGGACATTGAAGGATATAGTGATTTTTGTGGTGAAGCAATACATTTTGCAATAAGCACAGAGGTAGTAGATCGCATAGTTAATGACAATTCAAAACCAGTAGCATCATGATTGATAAAGTGTATACAAAAGAAGGGATAGAATATCTTAGAAGATCAATCCAATGGCATATACAAGCTATTGACGATTTAAATAAAACGGAATATAAAAAGATTTGGGGTCTTACCGCAGAATCTCATCAAAAAATAATAGATGGTTTGCAAAATAAATTAGCAGAATGTCAATTAAAGAAGTTTAAATAAAAAAAGAGACATGAAGAAATTGAAATTTAATTTAGAGAATGAGTTAAAAGATGAATGGAGAGAATGGAATAACAAGGCACATCCAGAAGATCAAATGTCATTTGTTGACTTTGCAGATGAAGTAAGATCTTTTAAAGACTATACCGTTAAGGTTAAAAGAAATTGTTGGGGAGAAAATAAAATATGGTTTACTTACAATAAAAAATAAAAAAATGATAATGCGTATACCGTTGAGTGACCGGCGTAGTTCAATTGCACCTACCAGGTAGGAAGATACAATAGCAAAACCTCAGAATAGTCACTTTTTTTAATATATTAATTATGAGCAGAAGATATAAAGTAGAAAGATTTTTTGATAGGTACAACCACCTAATGGAGTTTATTAGAACACTAACAGCGGTTACAGTTGTAGTGTTACAAATAATAATATTAATAAAATTATTTTCGTAATGAAATTAAAATATTGAAGATAGAGTATCGAGAATCTAGAGTGGCCTCAGTGAGGTGTAAGTCCTAGATATCGGATCTTAACAAATAGGGCTTAGCGGCCACGTATAGCAAATGATCAATCTTAGCCGATTGTGAAATGTTATGTCATTAGTAGGAGCGTACACCACCGATGGGATAGACAGAAACCCATAACATTGAAGGCTACGTCGACAGGATTTGTTAAGAGCTAGTATTCCTCCCTGGCAGGAAGGCCAGACAGAGAATATATGTTGTAGAGGATATAACTTAGGCAATATGGTACAAAGAAGAGTGGGTAGTGCATGGTTTGATCAAGGATTAGAATGAGTTCTGCAGAAGTTATTTTATGAGATCAAATAAGAATAAAGAGGATTCGGAGCCAAGAAATTGGCTCTTTTTTTATTTGGATTTTTAAAATATTTTTCTTATTATAATAAAAAAAAGAGTTATGAAAGACACATTTAAAATAGTTTACCATTTACAAGGCAAAGGAATGAATGTTTTTGAAGGCTTAACCAGAGATGAAGCATTAGAAGAAGTTCGCAAATTAGTAAATGACTTCCGTGGTACGGTGTTACCAAAGCTTACAAAGGTATGTCTACAATTGGAAACAAATAAAAAATAAAAAAAGAGTTATGTTAGGAAACGTTGTGTATTGTTTGTTGTTAGCATTCTTTTGCTTGGTGGCAAAGGAAGTAGCAGAATATTTGGATTGATAAAAATGAATGATTTTATAATAGTAGAATTTATATTATTAGCAGCTATCATTGTAATAGTGTTAGAGGTTAGGAGATTAAGTAAATTAGATGATTAATGGAAATAGATAAAGACATTAAAGAATTAGCAGAAGAGATATCATTCAAGTTGTTGGCCACTAAGGATCATGTAGACTTCGAATGGTTAGTAGAAACTTTGAAACAACATTATGGAAAATAAACCAATGTATGAAGTATGGGATGCAGTTGCCTATGGCTATGGCGAACCATTAGTGCCTTTCCGGCAAGTAGGAATATTCAATACGTTACAAGAAGTTCAGCAGTTTGTAGACAGCAATGCATCTACATATTTTGTATTAGATGAGAATATGAACATCTTATTTAAAACAGATGAATGTAAAATAACGGATATAGAATGATAAAAAGAATTTATAAGCATTTACAGTATATGCAAAGAGAAAGAATCAAAGCAATGATATATTGTGGAAGTGCTTGGTTTTAAGAACTTAAAAAGGAACGACTATCAATCATAAGAAAGATACATATGACGATATATAATCATTTATGGTATGTCTGGTTAGGCCGCCAAGGTAACAGTTCGGAAAAGCTTAACGGTAAGGCCTTAGACATTTTAAATTATAGTACGTATGTACAAGCCATACGTAAAACACAGCATTATGAAAGAATTAATTAAGAAATGGCAAACATATCTAGATTTATTAGATTGGACTATAATCACTAAGAGAATAGACCCTAAACAGGTAATGTACAATGGAGAAACATACTTCATAGGAATATCTACCGATTTAGATACTTTATGTGGCATAATTTATCATGATGTTGATTTATATGAGGAAGCAATACTCCATGAACTATTGCATGTTCGATATCCAAATAAGAGTGAAGAATGGATAGTTAATAAAACAGATGAGATATTAAATGAACACGATGAGTTATGTTCCACTAAAACCGAAAGGAAATGAAAGATATACCTAACGGATGGTGGTTACAAATAAGTCCTTTAGCAAAGTTAGATCCCGAAGAATGGATTGTAGGAGTATTAAAGAAAGGTAGAAAGGCTTGGATAACAGAAACATGTAAGAGTGGATTTGCTAATCACCAGGAAGCATATGATTGGGGAATAAAATATATCAACAATTATATAAACAGAGAAAGAATTAAAGCGAAAATATAAAATAAAGATAATAATGAAACAAACAGTACCAACTACTAGAACAAAGGTTAAAGTTTATGAGGAATTAATTGAAGAATTAATTAATTGCAATGAATCATTAAACTATGTTAAATTAGAAAGTTTATTGAGAAAAGCATATCATTACTTTGAAACAGTAAAGAATCCAAAACATACCGGCAAGAAAGCTATCGATAAAGAGATTGAATTGTTTAACCAATTAAAACAAACCAAATGAAAAGATTATCAGATTTTTTTGAGAAAACAGGAA
>Ga0098040_1000548_pt1 | contig 17299 bp, 13 predicted proteins | sample 7_EtaG_FD_75065 | JGI IMG/M metagenome (GOLD analysis project Ga0098040, IMG submission 75065) | Marine viral communities from the Subarctic Pacific Ocean - 7_ETSP_OMZ_AT15161 metaG | ecosystem: Environmental > Aquatic > Marine > Oceanic | place: Pacific Ocean | collected 2015-01-08
GCCCATCATGGACGATAGTGTCTTGTTTGATGTCAATTTATTTAGCAGATTTCCTTCTGTATTTACTATGATCAGTCTTGGCATCTCACTTGGTTCTGGTGCCTGTTGATCGACCTTGATCCTTTCTATGTTTTGGAGCAAAAATGCTTGCTCTGTTTGCTCTAGTTCTCCTGCTGCGGCGTATATTTGGTTTTGTCTGCCCTTTCCAAATTTGCCTTTCTCGTCGGGGGGATCTGGTCCTTCACCAGCCCTTACAGCGGTTTCATGCACTATATGCTCTAGCATATTCATTTTGTCTTCAGCAGGGAGTTTTTTGACGCCTGGACTGTCTCTCACCAAGTTGGCAAACCTCTGTAGCCCTGTATAAAAGGCGCCACTGCTAACTTCAAAATTTTCTTTGCCCGTGCCGACTGAGGTTGTGGCACCTTCTTCAGGAGAAAAAACCCTCTTTTTTACGATATCTATTTGTTCTTGCGTGAGCCCGCCATATTCTTTTTTTTCTTTCTCTTTTGCTGCCACCACCTCTCTTGCCTTTTTTCTTTCAAGTGCGGCCCTGGAGTGGGGATCGCGGCCGCCACTTTTCTGAACTTTTTTGGGTTTTCTGGGATCACGGGACATCTTATCTAGACCTCTTGGCGTAGATGCTCATCGCCCTGCTGAGTGGCAGCGGGATCTCTATCACATCTCCAACCCTGATGTGTGATTCGGTTGGTGCCTGGTTATACCAAGCGATAATCCACCAGTAAGTGGAGTCTCCATAATACTGATCTGCTAATTTATAGAACCTGTCTCCGACAGTCCAAACTCTTGTTGAACTGTCCAGGAAGGATCTCTCTTGCGGGGTAGGATAAGATATGTTGGCCGTCTTATATTGCCTTACAAACTTAACGCCCCTATTCGCGAACTGCTTCTTGTACATTTCGGAATTGTTTATTGCTGTTTTTCTGTTGTCGTATCTAGATGGCATCTGTTGTTACGCTCCATGTGTTGTCTCTATTCAGGAAAATATCCATCAGTGATAAAGTCAGTATATGCCTGACCCGCGTCATCATAGACACTCCCAATCTGACTCCTGGTCTTGGCGGACAAAATCTTATTCGCTTGAACTCTAAACCTTTCGCTCATAACTCGCTGTTCTAACCTCGCTATACTTCTTATTCCCGGACGCTCTCCTTCTCTTGTTTGACGATCTTCACCTCTGGCAGTATATATGTTCGATACCACATTGCCTTTTCGCACAAATTCTACCAGATCTCCGCCCTCATTCCTCACCAATGTATTTCGGGTACCGTTCTGCTGCGTGATACCGTCGGGGAGATCTTGGCGGACATCGCCCGTGCCCCCGTTGAGCGATAGTGCTGGGGCCCCGCCATGGGGGAACCCCGGTATTGTGACCGTGGTGCCATCGATATTCTGCTCGGTGCCGGATCGGGATTCTCCCGTGCCGGTAAATCCCAAAGTCTGCTCGTGAAGGATAGATAACTCAAGATCGATCTTTATTGTCTGGGGATAAAATATTCCCGGTTCTGGATCGAAAAATCCGTCTTCTATAACCGGATCGTATTTGAATCCGCCGATTGTACATCCAAGTCCCGCATCCTTCGCTGGTGATGTGCCCTCTGATGTGCTTATTCCTGGTTTACATATTAAGTTTCCCATCTTGACTTTGAAAAGGGGCCCGGATTTTAAACTAGTTCCAGAATCCGCATCATCATATGCAGGATACATCATAGAAATAAGATTGTTTGACTTAATTAGGTTCGCTTTCGCTTCGTTTATGTTGGAGGAGACAAGATCAAATGCTACATTTATAGTTCTTTCAGTGTTTTGATATGTCTGAATTGGATCAGGGCGGCCGATCACCTGCATCTTATTGTAGTTAACGACAAAATTATCGGTAAAATCTGTGAGGAATGCTTTAAAAAACACAGGCGTTTGAGAGATAATGTGATATATCTCAATGAAATAACCTTTTGTTATTGCCAGACCAGTGCTTGGATCGGTGTAGTATTTGCTCGTGGAATCAACAACTTTGTCATCGACGATATCCGTAAATCCAGGATCTTCACCATAAGACAACTCTCTGTAGAGGTCTGGTCCTCTATTGGTGTTTTTATAGAAATCTGCACCACTGCCACGGTCGTAACCCCTTGCCCATTGCTCACTAGTAATCTGCACCACTGCCATAATAATATCTCCTCTTCTCTATATTCTATAATTAGAGAGAAATGGTTTTTTTGCTCGTATCAATATAGCAGACAACCTACGCCGTCTGTTTCTTTAGGGTGTTGTTTATAGAGTCGTACAGCACTTTGTGAGCTGGAGATGCCACACCCATAATATCATCAAAGGTAAATTTGAAATCCATCTCTACAGGTTGAGCATTTTCCTTCATTTCTTTCAGGAAGGCGGCCGCTAGCTGCTTGCCGGTTGCCTCTGCAACTTCTGCTCGTGCTCTTTTCGTTTTTTCATCGTTCTTTGGTGCGGTCGGTGAGAATACGCCGCCAGTGGTGGCGGTACTCAATGCGGGGGTCTTCGCTTTTACGGTGACTTTACTCTTTTCTTTCTTTTCTAGTTCCGCCATATCCCTTATACGCTTGGCGGCCAGTGCGTCTGCTGCCTCCTCGACGCTTTGATTTTTTTTCAGGAGGCCTCGATTGAAGAGATCGTTTTCTATACTCTTCCTGTTCATCGCCTCTTCTCTCAGCGACTGGTGCACCTGGTACCCCATATATGCCGCCCCGCCTACGGCGCCAACAACGGCGGCCCCGGCGATGACGGGGGCGGCCGCAGTAGCGGCAGCGGCGAGTCCGCCACCAGTTGCGGCGGTGGCACCGGCACCGCCGGCGGTGGCGCCTGGTAAAGATGTGACGATTGATCCGGTTGATGTTGCTGCCGTAATGGCAGATTTTGCTATCCCGGCGCCCTTCATGAGTTTGAACATCGTAAAAAGTTTCGCAAACGGCATGGCAAGCAATATTGCCTTCCAAGCTAACCAACCATAAAGAAAGGACTCCCAATTATCTATCACGAATTTAAAAGCACTTACCAACCTGGTAAGGAGGCCACCAGGGTTCGCTGTCGCACCAACGAGCCAATCATGAAATTTCTCGGCGATATATGCCAGCTTATCACCAAGACTCATGCTTGCCCCGTTAGCGTCGGTCATGAATGACATGAAGGTTTCCGATATCGCCGTCATCGCCGTGACCAATTTCGGGTTTGCGAAAACACTCTCCAATGTCATCATCCATGATTCGGCAAGACTGACCGATTTTCTAAGTTGTTTTTGGTGCCTTTCTTGGTTTTTCTGCTCTTTTAAGGCGTTAGCTTCAGCAAGTTCCGCCTCCTCGTCTCTATATCCCATCATCTTGGCAAACTTTTCTGTTGAAACATTTGCGGTCTGTGCGAGATATTTTATCTCAAGGCGATTCAAGTCCTCAAATTCTTTGCCGGATGCCCTTATATTGCGTATCAGTTCCTTCGCAACAGCATCTGGTCCCTCCTCGACCTGGAGTTTCATCATTTCCAGGCCGCTCATTGTAGTGCCCAAATAGGCGTTTAGGTCACCTACTCGTGAGGTGGCGCCCTCGAAAGTCTCAAACCCCTCCCCGACACTCACAACATCTTGCATCTCTACCCCCATCGCTTTGGCGGTTGCGGCGATGGAAGTAAATTTTGCCATCATCCTGTTGCCGTGAAGTGCCAACTCGCTTGCCATACTACGGAAGTTTTCTCCCGCCTGTGCAGATGTCATTCCGAGGTGAATAGCACTAGATGCCAAACCCCTCATCGTCCTATCTGCTTCGGGCAGAGACATGCCCATTCCCTTTGTCATGAAATCTACAGATTGTCCTGTTTGATCGAGGCCCATTCCGACTTTTGCTAGTTCTGCTGCCATATTAACGGTTTCGTTCTTGGCTCGAACTGAAACATCTGCCATATTTGACCAACTGCCTGCCAGACTTGCGGCGGCCGCTGTGACTTCTTGAATACCGACACCAACGCCACGGTTCATAGCACTGCCTAGACCTTCTGCCAACTCTCCGGCGTCGCCAGTTGCTTTGGCAAAATCCGCCATCGCTTGTGATGACTTAAGCATGAACTCAAACGATGCTGCAAATATCGCTTTCGACGCAGAAGTGATAAGATTTATTGGATTGAATATATCAAGAAACGAACCTCCAATCGCCTTGAGTGACTTATATGTTGCCTTTATCACACCTTCTACTTTCACGGCATTCTTCCACATCACAAACATGTTCTTTGCGGCGGCCGCCGTGGCGCTTTGGGATATCATCATCTTGCTGGCAATGCTGCCAAAGGCGCTCGCGGAAGCTTCCGCGATCTCTTTCTGGGCGTGAAGACTTTTCGCTTGTTCCTTTAAAACTTTATTGTGTTGTTTGAGCCATTCATCTTTTTGTTCAAGAACTTTCAGTGCTTCTTCGTTTGCCGCCGAAAGTTCTCCTTGTGCATTGCGCTGAAGTTCTATCTTCTGCTTTGCTAACGAGATTTGCTCTCGCTCCAACCCTGCTCTTTTTGCTTCCTGGTCAAGTTCTTCTCTCTGTAAGGCAATCCTGCCTGAAGTCGTAGCAAGTGCCTTCTCTCCTATATCTAGGAAATGATCGGCACTCTCATTCAGCTCTTCCTGCTGTTCTGTGAGCTCCTTGATCTGCCGCTGTAGGGCACTTAGTTTTTCTGCGGATGTTGCCACTCTGCTTTTTTATCCTTATTGTTTAAACGGCCACTTGACACCAGTCGTTCTCTCAAACTGCGAAATCGCCAAACCTAGTTTTGCTTTATTCTTATATGTGTGAGGACTATCTAATCCATTGCTCTTCCAGGATTCGAGATATCTCTTTTCTTTCGACATTACATTCGCGAAATTATCTAGTTGGGGTTTAGTTCCCCTGATGCTTATGGGCATCGATCCGCCCTTAAATAGTGCGGGCATCAACCACCGGAGCGCCAACGAAAAAGTAAGAAAGTAAGATTCGCTTACCTCTCCGCTCTCATCCCTCATTTTGGTAAAGTCGATAACTGCTGGTACCAGATCTCCGTCTTCTGTTTCACTTATTTCGCTGTCACTCATAGAATAAAATCCTCCACTAGATAAATAGTTTTATAACAACAAAAGGCACCCGTAGGTGCCTTCTATTATTTCTTTGATGCTTCTGACTCGTCTTTTATTTGCTTCGCTAATCTCTCAACGAACCATCCTCGTAATTTTACGGGTAAATTATATGCTTCGATGAAGCTCCATCCGCCATAATACTTTAAGATAAAGATCTGCTCATATACCATCTCTGCGTATTCATACGTCAGGCCAAAAAAAGTCCGTGGTAATAGGAACCTCCATGTCCTGCTCGTGATCGCACTCCTCGCAAACGAACTCTTGCGTCAAATCAATGTTCGGAGTGACTTGTACCATTACCTTCCTAATAAATCTGGAATCTTGTGCTGGCATGTTATCAATGAACCTGTCTATCTCTTGGCGATTATCGGTGCCCGACACTGAAACAATACACGCCTTAAGGGTGCCCGTCAGCATGTTGTCAGTCTGTTTTCTTTTCTTTCTCATTTGTCGGGCAGCAGATATCTTCTTCTCGTCGGTACCATTAATCAGTTTTATTTCTACGTCTAACTGAGATTTGGGAAGCGTCACGATAAAAGTACCATTGCCCGTGTCTCTCACAGCAGACCCCACCTCGCCAGAAACTTCTGCCAAGTCTGGTGGTCCTTTAGCGCTAGCTTCTCGTAAATCAAATGACATGTCTTGATCCGCATAACAGTTAGGGCATGTCGTTTTAGTCTCGTACAATTCGCCATATGCACTGATTCTCGCCGCAACGAGAATAGCGCTCTTGTCGCCAACAAGAAGGTGCTCCTGGCTGATTCTACCATCGACAATAATATTCTTGAGAAGTTTGTCGAAGACAACACCTTTCTGGATTAGAGACTGCGATGTCAGAATATCTTCTTCTTTCGCTGTCATCTCCCTAATCTCAATTGTTGTCTCGTTGTGGAGTGGGTGCCCCGGTTGGTAGTATTTCCCCTCTGACGGCAAATCAACCATCTCTGTGGGGGATACAAAGGATAGCCCAGCATCCTCTATTGCTGCCGAAACATCAGCAGATTCCTTCGCACCTGTCGAAGGTAAACCGAGACGTTTCTCGTTATTTCTTTTTGTCATTCTTACCTCGTTAAATCTTCCTAAGACTTCCTTCTATAGTATAAGGCATCTTAGATGAAAATTTAAACATTATTTCTCTTCTCCAGAGTTCAACTACCAGCAGTGGTAGTGTATCCGAGGAGTTCTGTCGGAGTGAAGATGTTGAACCAATCAAATCTAAGTTCGAGAGATATCTCGACAAGACCTTCGTTTTCATAGTTCAAGTCACCACCAAAGTCAACACTCTTGATCCATGCCCTCTTCAGGGTAATCTCTTCTACCAGGGCCCCGTCTCCGTTCATTTGAGTAATAACAACATTACCAAGTGCCTTCACAGCCTCTGCCTTGCTGATTGTTGAAACATCTGCATTGGGCGCGGCAGGCGTGGGAGCGCTGGTGTTAATAATATTATCTGGAAGTCGGTATCCCGAAACCTGAATCAAGTCATACAGCGCTTGCGTCGAGGAAGGATTCGAAGGATCCACAAGGGTGAGAGTGATAGGATCGTATGTTACTCCACCGGGATAATAGAATGTATGGTTGATAAACTTGTGCTCTGCCTCGCCAACCGTCATTTTGGGCTTAGCAACTGCCTTACACACGTAACTAATATACGATGATAGTTCGGGTGCTCCGATACTCACAAGCCAACGGTGTTGCCTCTTCGGGTCAGATATTGTTGCGTCACTCCAAAAATGCCATTTTTTATTTTCTCCTCAGTTCTCAGTTTTGTAACTATAAATAGTTTTCTATTTCTTTTTTAATCATCAAAAGCTGCACCAGATCTCGTCACAATAAAGTCAAGAGCGATGAACTCAAGAGCCTTAGCAGGCTTCAGATAAATCTTGGCATACATGATATTCCTATCAACCAATTCTGGTGTGGTAGTTGTGCCGTCGAGAATAACCTTATAATCAGTCAACCCTAGCCGTGTCTTAACACTCGCAAGAAATGGATCAACTTGGCCCAAGAATCTGTTCCACGTTGATTGAACATTCTGGTCAAAAAGCAACCTAGAAGCGATTCTAGAAATCTCACGCTTGACGAAGATTAACATTCGCCTAACATTGATTCTATCGAGAGCAGATGGCGTCACTTGAAGTGTCTTCTGCCCGAAAATCACAATGCCCTCAGATGGGAATTGTGCGATGGGGTTAATATTCGCCGTATACAGATCATCACGATTATCCGAAGTTAGTCTTTGCCGCACATTAGTCACTGGCAATCCTGCACTTCCTTCAGTCAATCCACCTCTGGTAAACCCAGCGGGGGCGAACCACAACTCACTCTTCGCTTCGCTAGAGGCGAGAGTTCCGAGCGCTACCACACTAGGTGGCACCCACAAGGAACCTCCTGTCGTTATGGTATCGTTGATTTGTACCCACGGATAGTAGGCACACCCATAACTGTTGTTGATGTTTCGTTGATTCAACCGATTTATGGTATCTGATACACTACCAATTCGATTGGCAGCACTTTCCGTTGATTCCGTTTCTGGCTGGTATCCGCCAGCGAGGTCGATTACCGCGAGGACATCGCCTCGGTTCTCGGCAGTTTCCAAGAGTTTTCCGGCAATAACCGAATTGGTAACACCGGGTGCCGACAAGATATTACAATCAACAACATCCGGGTCAGCAACCGCATTGATTGCTCGTTCGATTGAAGCAAAAGCATAATTCGACTGCGCCGTCTTACCGGACAGTAGTCGGTTGGCGAAAGGCTCCCTTTCTAGGATATTCAGACCTTCGAATCCGCCGTTAAGCATTGTAGTAAATTTATTGAATCCTGCTGCCAGCACAGCCTCATACGAAGCGGAGGTAACAACACCCGATGGAGATGTATACCCTGCCGCAGTGAGAGATTCGCCGTCTGCACGCGAACCGGAGGTATATGTTGCCTCTGCCGTCGTATTTGATCCGGAGATGTCATCTAGACTGAAAATCCAAGAATAGTTCAGAGAGCCTGTAACACCTAGGTTGTCTAGGCCTTCTGGTTTCCTCAGAACATAGTCGGGAATATCCCTTTGTAATCTGCTGCTGTTAGCAATGTTTGTTACAACACCGAAATAAGCATCTTTTTGATTAATCAAAGTAGCATCGTTGCTGTTCGCTCGCAGAGGTAACTCTGGGAATTCAAACGAGGCGGTGATGGGAAGTTCGGTTCTTACGAACTCACTTCCTGGACCCATTGAATCTGGAATGACATCGGTGACATAAGTGTCGATGGCTGCGCCGTCGGACCCGCTGATTATCTGGAAAGAATCAAACCGTGTGGGCCCGTATACGCCGTATGGAATGAACTTCGGATCTGCGGCGCCTGCTGCGACAGATGCATCCAAAATAACCCTTATATATCGTGACTGGTTTACATAGTCTCCGTAATTTTGATACCGCTTATTCTCGTCATCCCACACTCTATAGGAATCGCCGATTCTTCGGGCGATATAATCTGGAGAATTAGGGTTTAAGTTTACGTCGCTATAAGTTTCTACCGGAGAAACCCTAGCGTCAGCATCATTTATTCTTCTAATCTGAACCGTGAATGTTCCGTATGGCTGATCTGAACTCGGGGATGCCTTAATGCTCGTAATAGAAATCTTAAGATTTGCTTGTGCCCATTCTCCGCCTGAAATCGCTTCAAATTTGAAGAGGTTCTGCATATTCAAAGCGTTATAGAGAGACGCCGCTCCTAAATCTTGTGAGAAGAACCACCCAGTAGATGCGTTGCTAAGTTGCATGTCTTGGATGTTTTGCTGTGCTGTTATCCCCGCAGTAACGGTTCTCAGACCCAAGATGACCCCTAGCGATGAAGAGAGGGAATTGAGTTTGTCGCTAACATTTCTATCGAAAGTTTCGCCGAGGAAGTAAGTCTTCTCGTTGTCTCCGGCAAAAGTGTTAACCAAAGTCGGATTAGTATTGAAAACGTTTCTAATGTAAAGTTTGCTATTTTCGTCGAAGTTGAACACAACCTTATCAGTATCTGTTCCTAACGAGTTTTTCACAAGTGCGGTATATTGATGTGGTGTAGCATCCGATAAGAATACCCCTGCGGTTCCGCTAGCGGTGGTGGTACCGTCCATCAGCGTTCCTGTGAGTTCTACAGATCCTTCCGAGCAGTAAAAAATTGCTGCCAGAGATCCCGTGGGAGACTCTTCCAGGTTTGACCCAGATTCCACAAGGAACAATCCATATGCGCCTCCGTCTGCGAAGGCGGCACTCATTGGTTCACCGTTTGTTTGCCATCCTGCTCCGCCGTTGGTCGTCGGATTTGCATCTTCGATGCCTGCCAATCTAACAATTGTAGCAGGACTTCTATTTCTCAAATAAGCTTGTGCGGCATACGTTCCATATGCGGGGGCGGAGACATTTGGTCCGCTTCTCCATACATCACTGCTACCGGCGCCGTAAATAGGGTTGCCAAAAGTCTCAACAAAATCTGCCATCGAATTAATCTGAACAGGCACCATTGATGGTCCCTTTTCCGCTCTAGTGATGATTACTGGTCCTACAGCGTTTGGTAATTCTGGCAGTTGTGAGTTGTCAATCTCGTCAACAAAAACTCCAGGGGATACAAATTTAAATTTCTGTGCCGTCATGGTTTTTTGTTCTCCTCGTAATATAAAATATACATTGTGCTTTTTAGGCGCTTATTTTCCTGATGTAAATAGTTTTTAGAATTTCAAAATGCTCTTTTTATTCTCTATACTTGCCCCAGTTATCAGGGTGAGTTGGATCGTCGCCCGTTATCACCCTTTCTCTGGACATTTTGAATTCTACAGCATTTTCTCTCTCGACTATGTGAGGTTTCTCTTGGTTGTTGCCTGACCCGATTAGATTTCCTAGCACCTTTACCTCAATCGATGTTTGGTATATCCTTTCTTCCTCGGCAAGATCGGCGATATTATTCTCTTGAGAATAGGATGATTGAAGGAATGCTTCGTATCGGTGACCGTTTTGACGCAAAATAAAACTATTAATGCCGCCAGTGGCCACCATAAATGGTTGACTCATTTCGTTGATCTGCTGTTGGTATTCGCCTCTCAAAACAATCTTATACATGGCTGTCACATAAACAGGAATGGGAATAGATTTGTGAGTATACACAATCTTGTCGTTCTTCGGGGTCACCTTGAAATTCAACTGACCATATGCCTCTTTGGCATCCGCATTCTGAAAATTCTTTGTTTTATCCTGATTGATCACGTTGGCCAGGGGGATGGATCCTCCGCGATAATCGTTAACTGGAAATACATTCGCCTGAAGGGATCCCTTAAAAGATAGATCCTTCTCAACGCTCGTTCTCTCCACAGTTATTATGGGAAAAATAAGGGCGCCCTCTTTGTCGCGAAGACTCTTATCTGACTTAGACTGGTGTGCTCTTTCCGCAGCCACCCAAATAACTGGTATCTTCATCCATCCGCGATTAGTATTGGAGAAGACATTTACCCCTTCATTAACCCAATCAAATACTGCTGTATCAATTGTTTCTAAGTTTGATGGTTCTAGTATCGTAACTTTTTCGTTGCTATCAGACATGTCGCTTCACTCCCTAAATCTTATAAAATGGACTTGGATACCAGGTGCAGTCTTCATTAAAATACCATTTATTAGAAATAGTAAATGGGCCAATTGGGGAGGGGCCGGCATCCGAAAGGTAGATCTGATATCCGTTATATTTGCATGGTTCTGCCACAAACTCTTCCAAAGTTCTATAATCTAAAGAATTGGGGTCGTCAGCGGAAAACTTAGGAACACATATCTTGCAGTCATCAGGAATATTCAAAGTAAAAACACATACATTATTGACCACTTCCTTCCCTAATTTATATTTGGCAATAGAAACTTCAGGAAGGGCCGCTTCCTCAAACACACCATCTCTGGCGCGGATGCATTTAGCTGCTATCTCCATCTTGTGCTCCACCTGTCCAAAGAGTTCTCGGGGTTGGGATAGCGTTACTATCTCATAGAACAAGTTACCATATAAGACAAAATCCCCCTCCTGAACCTGTAAATCCTGATCTTCCGTCAGTCTTCTCTTGTGGAAATTGATAGTAATGCTCGACCTTCTGTCGATGCCAAGATTCGTAGTGTTTGTCGTGTCCCCTTCCCAGGAGATTAAAGCATTTACTTTTATCGGAGATAGGAAGCTTTTGTGGATCGCCTCGCCATAGAGCGGATGATAGTTTGTGTGCTTCATGCTCACAGGGTAATAAATAATCCCCTGCCCAATAACTCGCTCTATGAGTTCGTCATTGACCTGCTTGACTAAATTCCTTTCGGCCGCTCCCAGAAACATAGGAGGGGGAGGATTGGTTGGTTGTGTCCAAGTAGTATCTTCTGCCACTGCCTATACCCTCTATCCTGTGAAAATTGTCATTGGAATATGTGCTTGCAAATTCTGGGTTGATTCCATCATCTCTGCGTCAGTGGCAACCAACTTATCGTAAGTCATCTCAGCTAGAACTGTCTTCAGTTCCTCTCTCAGTGCGGTCTGCTCTTCCTTCGCTTGGGATAAGAGTGCGTCGCCGTTTAGCGTAACAGACTCGCCTGGGATTGGTATTGTCGTAAACTTGTTCCTTATGAGTCCCAGCATTTCCTTGCTAAGAGAGAGAGCGAATCTCCGGATCCACTGCTTTCCTATCGAGTTGATGTTGGTATATGGGATGTTGGCGAACGGGAGGGTGTTCATGTTGTTGACACCCTCAACACCTGTATCAAGACCTGCGTCGTCAAAAAGAGGATCTGTATCTATTGTGAATTCAAACCAAACCTTTGTGACCCAATCCGTGCCTGGTACGGGGTATAATCTAATCTTGTTGTTTCTTATCTCGTAAGAGTAATGAGAAGTTCGTGTGCTGAGAGCATCCTCATATGCCATCGCTTGGAGTTTGTTTTGCCATACGGGAACTACTTGCCAAGTGCTGTCGTCGGAATATTGCCCATAAGTGCCGAGATTCCCTATTGTGTTTATGCCGCCATAGTATCCGAAGAACCTCCAAAAAGAACGTGGAGATTTATAAAACACCTTTTGGATATTCGCCTTCTTATTCACATCTACGCTGGCATACGATACTCCGCCTGCGGCCGCACTAGACGAGATGATAGACTGTAGGTCGTAATCTTGGACACCATCCACAATATCTATGGAGGCGGAATAGAAAGTCGTAGTGCCGCCTACCTGTGCCTTCTCAGAGGCAGCTGAAGCGAGTGCGTTAGCATATCCTAAATCAAAACGCGGATATCTTAACTCTGCTCCTGTACCACTCAATTGATTGAGGAGAGTTCCTGCTTGTAGTTCGCCGGAGCTGTCGAAAGTGCCGGTTGCTTGGCCCATCAGATTGGATAGGGTATTCTTTGATTGGTGAACATTGACTATATACGAATATTCTAATACTGCCTCTTCGTAGGCGGCATAGACATTATTCGCGGTAAGTTCAATATCGAGTACGTCTCCACCGAGTCTCCGATAAGTGAATGCCACTTGGTCAACTGCGCCTGAAACAAAATCAGCACCAGTGTATACTCCAAAAGGCAACGATCCACTAACGTCTGCCCTGGTGCCGGTTGACGGCAAGATAATAGCACTTACGGCTGAAGATGGTGATAAAGTAGGGACTGCCACATTGTTTCCTCCAAAGGATTACACCTATAAATAGTCAGAAGACAAAAGAAAAGAGCCTCCGAAGAGGCCCTTATCTTTTTTATATTGTCTCGCTAATCTTATCCGAGAAGATCAGTCACAACAACAAGCCCGTACATGTCCGGTCGCACCATCTTCTTGGCATACCGAGTCATCACGCCCTTGCGAGGCACGAAGTCTTCAGTACCGAAGATAGTTGGTGTCGTTTGGAGGGGCACATAAGGAGCATACACATATCCACTTTCGAGGAATGAGTTTCCTTTACGTCCAACCAGAACAACATTTCGTGGGAAATAGGGGTCTACATAGACATCCCATTTCTTGGAAAGACTACCGACATTCACAGCACCCGTTGTTCCTCGATCATCATCGTGGGTTACGGTTGCTTTGAAACCAGCAGTAAACTCAAGAAGGTTGGAAACTTCAGGTCCGCAAACCAAGAAGTTCGCTCCACCTCGCAACGTTTTGCGATGGATTTGAGCGGAAACATCATTGATAGTCTCCAGCAGTGTCTCGTACCATTCAGACACAGTACCCGTGAAATCCGCTCCTAAAAGCGCCTCATTGGCATCCGTGCTAATTGGTTGGCCAGTTGACTTGTTGAGAAACTTTCCAGGTCGTCGAGACCAGTATTGCGTACCAGCAGTCGCTCCCTTGAGAAGATCTTCCAAGATTTCTTGGTCAATCTCAAGAGCGATTTGCTCAGAAAGAATGCTCGTTAGTTCCACTTCAGCATCAAGATTATGATATGCATTCAAATCTTGACCTAATTCTGGAGTCCACTTCGCTTTCAACTTCTTGGTTTGTGCTGTCACTGCAACACTGTCAACCTTGATGTCGATTTCTGGAATATCAACATTGTCTTCCAGTCCCCATTCAGCACGTCCAAGGACTGAACCAATTGCTCCGCCCGTGGTGAAGTCGTCAACGATTGGCCATTCCGCTGCGTGGGCCGCAGAGCCGCCAGCTGGATTCAGGTCGTCAGCTGTTTCACTGCCAGAAGCAGCAATAACAACAAGCAAGTCAGTACCAGCGGTACCGCTCAGCTGAGTCAAGCGTCGAGCTTGGCGGCCGAGAGTGGGGGTGATAGTGATAGCGACAAGATCGTCCAAGTTAAGCTGATCCATATCAGTGATAGCTACTGTTCCAACATATGCTGCCGTTCCAGAAGCGATATCGGGATCATAACGTAGGATCTCCTCAAGTGACTTGTCTGTGGCAGATGCTCCGCCGACAGTACCCGACAAGAGGTCAGTAACAGTGACATCGCCGCTTCCCGTTGGGGATGCATAACCGTTATTCAGGTTGTAGAATGATTTCGAAATATCATCGCCAACAAGAGATACGCCACCAGTAATCTGATTAGCGACTGCGCCGCCACCATATACTGAGTCGCCGGCCGGGGTGTCGCCTAAGCGAGCTGAGTTCTTGGTAAAGTCCAAGAAAAAGATAAGACCACTAGGTAGACTCATCGGTTGGACTGATACCAAATCATTGGCAATCAATCCTGCGAACACACGTCGCACAATCGGAAATGCAACCGCTGCAAACCCTTCGACATCACCACCAGCCATGCTGGAAGACTCGCGAAGAAGCTCCTTTGCTTGATTTTCTAGTAAACACGCCATGGTGTTTTTCTTTGCATCGTTTCCAAGCCCTTCCAAAAGTCCGGTCTTCTCCCATTTGTCAACGAGAGCATGACTTTCTCTTTGAAGATCCCTTTCAACGATGCCTTCTGTTAGTTTTTCTAAAATAGACATATTGTTTTTCCTCCTTAAATGATAAAGCTAAATGCCTGCAAGTTTCTTCATCCTATTAGAATAGGAATCCTTCTTGCTTTGTTTTTTTTCTGTTCGTTTAAACATTGTAGCGCGATTATTTGATACTACTTCGCTTAGTGATTTTGGACCGTCATCAGATGATGATCCCACTGCGCTTTGAAGGGTTTCAAATACCGCTTTCGCCGTCTCAACAGAATCAGCATCATTAATAGACTCGACAATTTTCATCTTTTGTCGCTCATTCAAGGAGTTGCTACCTAGAATTTGATTCGTATAAATTAATTTCGCATTAGAAAGATTTACACTCTCTAATGTGTGTGAAAGTTTTTCCAGAAGTGTTCTAAATCCCTTGTTTTCTCCAAGGAGTTTATTCTGGTTTTCTTTTAAAGTCGTATTTTCTGAGATGAGACTCTTGTTTTCAGCAAGAACTTTGGAGTTAGCCTTTGATAATGTAGCATTCTCTCGTAACACCTTCTTCTTGTTAATCTTGGCGGCCTCAGATATGTGTTCTCTGTCTTCTTTGTCTTCATGCGCATCTTTTGCGAGAGCGTGAATATGAGACCAATCATCCTCCGCAGCATCTCTTTCTCGGTCTCTCTCTTCCTCGTCTTCATCTCCCTCATCGCCCGAACGGGCAACATGATCTCGGTGTGCGTCTCTTGCTAGCTTAACAATATGGTCCCAATCATCCTTTGCGGCGTCTCTATCGTGATCTCGCCTCTCTTCGTCGTCTTCTTCTGCGTTTGGAGGCATATCTTCTCCTATGATATCATCCAACTCGAACATCACCTCATCTTCGTCTTCTTCTAGGGTGATTTCTTCTTCCAGTGCTGGCGGGAGAACCTCTTCTGGTGTTGGTTCTGGCATCGGGGATTCGGCACCATCAGCTGCTTGCATCATATTTTGTAGATCATCAAAATCAATCTCAATTGCTTCTTCTTCCTCTGGGCACGGGCATAGTTTTTCGCCGTCAGTAGCTGCCAGCGGGATTTGATCCCCGACATCTGGTCCAATCGCCATTTCTTCTTCACCGCCAATTGGGGCACCCAGGTCGAGCTCTTCTTCATCTTGCTCCAGCATATTATCAACTGCCTCTTTAATTTGCCGAGAGTATTTCTCGACGACAGTTGCTTCGGCATTCTTAAGCGCAACTTCTTTTAGCGCATTGGCGTCAATGATTGCTTGTTCTAGCATTTTATTAGACATATTATTCTCCCTGGAATATTTCTGAAATGAAAAAGATCTTTCTCCCAATAAGTAGTGTAATAAATTGTAAAAAGTAGCGTAATAAATCGCAAAAACACTATTATTTTACCTGTTATTTATCACAAACAAGAATAACTAGCTCGCAGAAGTCTAGGCAAGTGTCATCCTGCAACTAAATTACACGATTAAAGGTTCTTATATGGTGAAATACAGTTTTATTCAGCAGATCCTGATATGGCAGGAACTTCATTCTCGACAAGTGCCCTAACGCTATCTGGAATTTCCAGCTTTGTTGTCAAGGAGTCTTTTTTCGAGGATTCCCCAGTGCTGTCAACCTGGGTATGTGTTTTATTTTCGTCTGATGTTTTGTTTTTGTTTTTCTTGCGGGGTGTCTTTTGTGGGTAACGGGAAGCTAGACCTTCAGACACCAACATCTCGTTGACGTTCTGTCCGTCTAAGAAGATTGTACCTATTATTCTTCCGTATTTGCCAGTTCTGTCCTTGATCGTCCGAATGGATACCTCTTTGCCTAGGATTAATTCTGAAAGTCTTTCTTTGGCGGCAGTTGCCAAAGTCTTTTCTTCCTTTCTCAACTCTGCGGTATCTATATTAGCAAGGCGTATTGTCTTGCTCTTTAAAACCACCCCAAACCCAAGATAGATATCAGCACGGCAAGTATCGCCATCGTAAACAGAAACAATCTTCGCTTTATAGACATGATGGTTGGTGCTCTTGCTGGTGTTCTTGGTCATTACTACTAAGTAGTTCGACGATATACTACAACTCAAAAAAAAGCAACATTCAAAAAAAACCCAGCACACCAGGTGCTGGGAGGAAAAACCTATTACTAAGTTTGTTCTTTATTATATTAAATCAAAAAGACAATGACTAGTCACTGCTAAACGGGGATGGATACCAAGATCCACTCTCGCAGAAGTACCACTTTTCAGTATTGGCAAAGTATGATCCCACGGCTCCTCCGGATGGGGCCGTTCCTGAAAGATAGATCATTGATCCATTATACGACGACGGCGAGGCCGCCATGTCACTCAGTTGAGCAAGATCGTCTGCACCGTCAAACTTGCCAATTTGCAAACGGCCACCGACTGATGCGGTGGTGCTTGCTAAACTACCAAGAGTGGAGTCGCCCGAGAGGGTCATATCAGCAGTAACTGCAACCGTAGTAGCATTCAAGTCGATATCGCCCCCAGAATCAAGTTCGATTGCTGCGGCATTGACATCAACTTTCGTCGATGCATCAGCCCCGACCGTAATCGTTCTAGCAGATGCGCCCGTACCAACATTGATGGCACCCGTATCTGTCTCAGTACCAACATTAATTGCGCCTGCGCCTTGAGCATCAATTGCAACACCGCCAGTACCAGCATCCATATCAATACCGCCAGCAGCGTTATCAGCATGAATTCTAACAGCGGCAGCATCTGCCTCACCGCCGGTCAAGTTCACTGAACCTGCGGCAGCATCAAGCGTTAAGTCGCCA
>Ga0098040_1000549_pt1 | contig 17262 bp, 17 predicted proteins | sample 7_EtaG_FD_75065 | JGI IMG/M metagenome (GOLD analysis project Ga0098040, IMG submission 75065) | Marine viral communities from the Subarctic Pacific Ocean - 7_ETSP_OMZ_AT15161 metaG | ecosystem: Environmental > Aquatic > Marine > Oceanic | place: Pacific Ocean | collected 2015-01-08
CATGTGTGGACGGCTCCGGTTTGGCAAGGTTTTTTTGGATCGATGATGCTGGGTCGGTGGCGGTCATGTGTCCGGCCTTTGATGTGCGGCAATGTTATGCCGCTGGCCATGATGAAGTCCGCGAGATCAGATCCCATTCAGGTCATCGCGTTCAAAGACGCAGCCACTGTTAGACGGGTTCTTCTGATCCCGGGTGTCGACCCGTATCGTCATCACATCCTCAGCACCTCACCAATCTGGTATCCTTCAAGTTCAACTCTGCGCCGGCGCGGCGATCTCAGCTTGCCGCCAGCTGCGGTCGGAACTCTTCTTGCCGCGTCATGACGGCCCAGACGATCCGCGCCATCTTGTTTGCCAGCGCAGCGGCGGCAACCTTGTAAGGTTTGCGACTGAGTAAGCTCGCCGCCCATTGTGTCGTTCGAGCGCCTTGGCCGTTTCGGGCAAACCGCAACATGGCGATGGCACCGGTGATGAGCAATCGGCGGAGATAGCTGTCTCCCTTTTTGCTTATGTGCCCCAGTCGCTCCTTGCCGCCGCTCGAGTTCTGGCGGGGAACAAGGCCGATCCAGGCAGCGAGGTCCCGACCGCTGTGGAAGAGGGTGGGATCCGTGATCGTCGCCACCATCGCACTCGCCGTGATCGGCCCGATCCCGGGGATGGTCTCAAGCCGCCGGCTTTCCTCGTTCGAGCGATGCCAGACCAGGATTTGCCGGTCGATCATCGATATCCGGTCATAAGCATCACGCAACTGAGCCACCAAGCTCAACAAGGCTTCCCGGGCAATCTCCGGGAAGAGACCATGCTCATCATCCTCAACCAGTGTCATCAAGGTTGAGACCCCGCCAATACCCTGGCGCATGACGATCCCGAACTCCGCCAGATGCGCCCTCAGTCCATTAATCAGCATCGTTCGCTGGCGGATCAGGAGCTCCCGACTTCGGTGAAGCATCAACACGCCCTGCTGCTCGGCTGACTTCACCGGCACGAACCTCATGGTCGGTCGGGTTACGGCCTCGCAGATGGCCTCAGCGTCGGCTGCATCGTTCTTTTGACGCTTCAAATAGGCCTTCACATAGGTCGGCGGCATCAGCTTTACCTCATGCCCCAGTTCCATCAGCGCACGGGCCCAGTAGTGCGAAGTCGCACAGGCCTCCATGCCGACCAGGCAGGGCTCAAGCTTCTCAAAGAACCCCACAACCTCTCCCCGTCTCAGCTTGCGACGGATAACGATACCTCCCGACCCATCAATCCCGTGAACCTGAAACACGTTCTTCGCGATATCCAAACCAATCGTGATAATCTCGCTCATGGGTGGCTCCCCTGATTGTGTTAAACAGCAACTCAATCCTGGCATTCAAATGCCGAAGGTGGGAGCCGTCCACACCATCAGGTCACATCACGATAGCACGAGAAGGTAAATTTCTGTTCTCTTTCTGTTCAAAAGAGATGGTCAAATTATCCACAGATGAAGTTATCATATCTCTATGAAAACTATATGAGATTTGGGTTACTGGCCTGTTCCACAGGATAATGCCCAGAGATATCCACACGAGTTGGCGAAGTTCAGCCTTCGCCAAGTTGAGTTTTTCCTTCGATGACGAGGCGTGTGGTCGCCTCCTCGATTCGGGTTTCCAGCGTGTTCATGAAGGTCTTGCGGTCGAGGCCCGCAGGGATCGAGGGCAGAAACTCCAGCACGATGGTGCCGGGTTTGCGCAGGAAGCGACGACGAGGCCAATAGAGGCCCGAGTTGACGGCGGCGGGTACGCATGGGACGCCGAGTTGGCGGTAGAGCGCGGCCACGCCGGGTTTGTAGTCGGGGGCCGCGCCGGGAGCCGAGCGGGTGCCTTCGGGAAAGATGACGATGGGACGGTTCGCCTTGATGGCCGTCTTGCCTTGCGTGACGAGGTGTCTGACGGCTGCTGATCCAGAGCCCCGGTCGATGCCGATCATGCCTGCTTTGGCGGAAAACCAGCCGTAGTAGGGAATCCAGAGAAGCTCGGATTTCAAGACGATTGCCGGATCGTTGAGAAGGGCGACGAAGACGATCGTATCCCACATGGATTGATGCTTGGCGGCAATCAGTGTCGCGCCTTCGGGAATCTCGCCGCGGATTTCATAATTTGTGCCCGCGGTGATCTTCAGCAGGAAGAGCACGAAGCGCGACAGACGCGAAATTACGTAGACCGCTGCCTTGCGCGGCATGAAGAGCGCCGGCGTGGCAAGGAGGCCGATGGCAATGGCGCTCAGGTAGAGCGCGGCATTGAAGACGATGGATCGGAGTCGCAGCAGCAAATTCATCTTCCTTGATCAGGTGTGGGATCAGCTGCGCAGAAGCGGGCGCGCGTGGACGAGAGTGAGGATATATTTCGTATACTCCGAGACGATCAATCGAGTCGTGCCGGGAAAATCCCACCAGCCGTCGAGATGCAGGCTCCCCTGAACGACGGGGAAGCGTGTGATGGCGATATCAGGCATGGCGCGCTTCAGCTCGAGCGAGGCGCGCGGCATGTGATAGGTCGACGTCACGAGGATGATCGAGCGATAGTTGTGCTTGTGAACCCAGGCAGCCGTCTCGGTGGCGTTGCCGATGGTGTCTTCCGCCTGTCGGCCCAGATCGATGCAGCAGTCGAATTTGTCAGACTTGGAATGAAGAGCCTTTTTCAAGGAAGCTAGGCTCACTTCAGGGTGAACGCCGGTGATGAGTAGTCGCGCGCCCTTTCCGTCGTTCAGAAGTTTGACGGCTTTGGCGATACGGCCTTCGCCACCGGTGAGCACGACGATGCCGTCTGCCGCAGCGATGTCAGTGGGTGGATGGCGGTCCAGATTTGCGGCGAAGAAGACGAGCCCCAGAGCATAGGCCGCAGCAAGGAGGGCCGCGGCAATGAGGGCTGCGCGGCGTACCTTTTTCTTGATCCGGTCAATCAAACTGGGTGCCGTGCTCATGCCTTCTCGAAATCGTCAAACAGGTGTTTGGTGGCCTTCCGGCCCTCGGTTGCTGGACTTTACCACATGGGGGCGTCAGACGAAGCTCGAGTTATGCCCGACATATGAAGGCAATTGGCCGCGAGCGTGGGTTAGAGCAGGCGGTGAAGTGTTCGTAAAACCGTCACGCGGGCGGTGATAACGGCTACGAGGGCGGCGGCCAGTGGCACGCAAATGAGCGTAGGGTAATATTCCAGCTTCAACCCGTATGTGGGGACCAGAAACATGTTGGCCGCGCCATTCTGAGCGCCGAGTAGCAGGAAGGTGGCGATGGAGAGGAAGAGGCCGATTATGCCACCCCTGAGACCCAGATGCAGAAAATGACGCTGGACCTCGGCGGCGATGAAACGATCGCGTGCGCCAGTGAGGTGCAGGACTTCGACCACTTCCTTGTTGGCGGAGAGACCTGCGCGCGTCGCAAAGGTGATGATGGCCACCATCGTCGAGGCGACAACGATAAGGACAGCATAGGCGAGCCATTCTGCGGCGCGAGCGGCATGGAGGAGCTGAGCCTGCCATTGATGATGGGTATCGACCTCGGCGCCGGGCACGGCGCTTGCGAGGTTTTGCGCGAGGCTCTCCAGATCCGGAGGCGCATTGGGGTCGATCCGTACGTCTATGAGATTGGGCAGGGGCAGGTCGTCGGTGACGTTACCCTGACCGAGCCAGGGCTCAAGGAGCGCAGTGATGTCAGCCTTGCTCAGTGCGCGAGCAGAGAGGACGCCCGGCGTTGACGTCAGCAATTTGAGGGCGGCGCTCATCTGCGCGTCCGCCGCCATGGTGTCGGATGGCTTGACTTCAATCGTCAAGGCGCCCGAAAGATCGCGTGTCCAGCTCGCGGTGACGTCCGCGACCGAGAGGGCGGCGCCAAGCGCGAGGCTTGCCAGAAAGCACATGGCGGCGATGACGAGCACGAGCGGCAGGCCGGTCGAGCCCGCCGCAGGCATGACACTGCGGGTTTCGACCAGCAGCGCATGGATCGCAGCACCCAGTGAGCGGCGTTCGGCATAGACGCTTTCGACGTCGTCTTGCTGATTGGTTTGCGGGTCAGTCACGGATCGTGAGCCTCCCGCCGTTGATCATGAGTTCGGGAGCGCCCGCTTCCTCGACCAGCGCATGATCATGGGTGGCGATCAGGATCGATGTTCCCAGCCGGTTGAGTTCCATAAACAGGCGCAAGAGGCGGCGACCCATCTCCGGATCGACGTTGCCGGTGGGCTCGTCGGCAAGCAAAAGGTCTGGCTGGGCGCCAACGGCGCGGGCAATGGCGGCGCGTTGCTTTTCGCCGCCTGACAGCGTCGGCGGGCGTGCCTGCATGCGCTTTCCAAGGCCAACCCAGGCGAGGAGTTCCTGAACGTCCGCCTTGTAGCTCGCTTCGCTGCGCCCCTGGACCTTGAGCGGCAGAGCCACGTTTTCATAGGTCGTCAGGTGGTCGAGGAGGCGAAACTCCTGAAAGACGACGCCGACCCGTCTTCGGATATCGGGCAGTTCGGCGCGTTTGAGCGTCGAAATATCGCGGCCGAACATGGTGATCAGTCCGCGCGAGGGGCGCGATGCCATGAACATCAGCTTCAGCAGGGAGGTTTTGCCTGCTCCCGAGGGGCCCGTCAGAAAATGAAACGAGCCCGGCGCGAGGTGAAAGCTCACATCGCGCAGGACTTCCGGTCCCATGCCATAGCGCATGCCGACATTTTCGAAACGAATCATGCGGGGAAAGGTATCATGGAAGGCAGATTTTGAGGTCTGCTCCCGTGGCGAATTGCAAAAGATTATGGTTTCGAGGGAGGTATATTTAACCCGACTTTAACCATAGATCGCGTTTCAATAGGCTGTTGGAAATTCATGCTCGGTCGCTGAAAGAGCGTTTGGCAATTTTGGCGCGTATAGCGCTTTTGTATGTTTATGGCAGCCTTGACCCGGATGATTATCACCTGTCCGTCCTGTTCAGCACGCTATCCCGTGGATGCGAGCACATTTGCGCCTTCGGGCCGCAAGGTGCGTTGCGCCAAGTGTGGCAACAGCTGGCATCAAGCTCCACCAAGCGATCTGGGGCGCGCGGATGAAGGATCTGTAGATCAGGTAAAGTCGAAATCTGCCGATGTCGCTGGTGGAGCCGCGGCGTCGAAGCCGCTGCGTGAGTCTCCGGTTGGGCAGAAGCCCCTCTTTAATACTGCGACGCCCGCAAAGCCGAAGGTGTCGCCGGCCGAGCCCAAGACCGAGATCAAGGACAAGATCGCCGATGCATCTGATGTGCAAAACGGCGAGGTCGAGGAGGAAAAGGCAGCGTCTGACGAGACGAAGGCTGCCGATACACCGGTCAAGTTATACGACGTTGGTACCGATGAAGTGGCTACCGGCGGCAAATTGCGCAATTACCTGAACGAAGTCGCCTCAATGAGGCGCGGGCGTGTCGTCGGAACTATTGGTTGGGCGGCGCTTGTTCTCTTCGTTGTCGGGTCGATTTATGGCGTGGTGCAATACCGACGCGATATTGCAACCTTCTGGCCCGCAACCGCGAAGCTCTATGAAGCCGCAGGTGCGCCGATCAATCTCGTAGGCTTCGAGCTTGCGCAAGTCTCCTATGAGCGTCAGGACGAAAACGGTCTTCCTGTTCTGGCCATCAAGGGGCAGGTAGTGAACGTGAGTGACGAGACCAAAGCCATACCGCGCGTGCGTGTGGCGCTGCTCGATGACAAGCAGAAGGAGCTCTATCACTGGACCTTTGCTCTTTCAGAGGCGAAATTGAAGCCCAAGGAAAAGGCAAGTTTCGTCACGCGGCTCTCCAGCCCACCGGTTGGCGCGCGCGATCTGGAAGTGAGGTTTGTCGAGCCCGGTGAGGAGTCGGCAGCGGATACCACCCCGAAATCCGGCGATGAGACAACGACCGTGCAAGCGGGGGCGGTCTCTGCTTCGGCATCCGAGCCTGCGTCGGAAGATGCTGCCCAGCCAGTTCACCCCTGACGCGTTATGTCCGGACGCTCCCCTGATTTCCCTGTATCTGTTTTGATCGATGCAGATCGGCTTGCCAGTCGTATTGCTGTTCTTGCGTCTGAAATTATCGGGGATATGGGCCGCGAGTTTCTTGTGATTTCCGTCCTCAAGGGAAGTTTCGTTTTTGCTGCCGATTTGTTGCGCGCCCTGCATCTCGCTGGCGGGACGCCGGACATGGATTTTATCACCTTGTCCAGCTATGGCGCCGGTACGAAATCTACTGGTGAAGTAACGGTTTCTCGCGATCTCGACGTTGAAATCGCCGGTCGCCAGATACTGATCGTTGATGATATCCTCGAGTCAGGACGTACACTGTCTTTTGCGAAAGATCTGATGCTGTCGCGTCAGGCGCGTTCGGTAAAAACCTGTGTGTTGCTTGAAAAGCCGGGCAAGCTGGCCGTTTCGATGAAGGCGGATTTTGTCGGCTTTGAGTGCCCCGACAAATTTGTTGTCGGCTATGGTATGGACGCGGCCCATGCCTGGAGGCAACTGCCCTTTGTGGGTGTGATGGAAGAATAGGCGATGGCGCGCATTCTGTTGGCCGAAGACGAAGCGAGCGTGCGTGATTTCATCACGCGGGCGCTGCGCAGCGTGGGCCATGAAGTGGATGCCGTGACGGACGGAAGCGAGGCGCTTACGAGATTGCGTACAGCACCTGCCAATGGCGTCAGATATGATCTCTTGCTTACTGATATTCTGATGCCGGTGATGGATGGTATTTCGCTTGCGCTGTCGGCTTCGCGCGATGCGCCGGATATTTTCATCATGCTGATGACAGGCTATTCAGATCAGCGCGAGCGTACCTACGGCATAGAGGCGATCATTCAGGATATTCTGCTCAAGCCTTTCACGCTGGATGAGCTTGTCGAACGGGTCGATGCCGTTCTGAACGCACGACAGGCTTCCTGAGCTAGAACTGGTTGAGGAGCCGGTCGAGATAGTCGAGTTCGACCTTGGGTCTGCCGAGCTCGCTGGCTCTGCGACGTAATTCTTCAATAATGCTGCGCGCGCGCTGCCGGTCGATCTGATCGGGGACATTGTTGCTGCCTTCCGTCGTGGGGCTGCCGCCGCGCCCAAGTGGATCAGTGCCGTTGCCACGGCCTGACTGGGCCTGTCCGCGTTGTCCCATCATGCTCTTTGAGAGCTTGTCGACAAGGCCCTGGGTGCCGTCGCGCATATTCTTGATCGCCTGGCCTTGAGACAGTGTGGCGCGATCGGCACGTCCGTTGCCAAGACGCTCCTCGGCATTTTCCATCTGCTTGCCAGCTTCTCCGAGTGCCTTGGGGACGTCTACGCCGGTCTTTTCAAGCTCCTTCAGGAGCGACTGGAAGTCGCTGCGCAATTGCTTCTGGGCATCCTTCAATGCTTGCAGCCCTTGACCATTCTTTCCGCTGCCGCCATCCGAACTTGACGGACCGTTTTCGCCGGGATTGCCCTTGTGGCTTTCGCGAAAGGTTTCATCCATTAGCGCGCGCTGCTTGTCGATCATTTTGCTCATGCCGTCGACGGCTTGAGCCATTGCCTTTTCGCTCTCGCTCATTGCGCGGTTCTGATCGGGCGTTTGCATGTTTTCCATGATCGCCTGCATGCGATCGAGCATTTTCTGTGCTTCTTCCCGTGATCCGCTTTTCGCCAGCTCCGCGATTTGCCCAAGCATTTTCTCGAGTTGGTCGCGTGAGATGGTTTGTCCGTCCTGCGGCGCAAATTTATCCATCATCGCCTGATCCGGGTTTTGGCCTCTTGCCGCCAAGGCGTCCATGTAGCGTTTGAAAGCTTCTTTCATCTCGTTGAGGAGTTGATTGATCTCATCTTCACCTGCGCCGGATGCAAGCGCTGCCGCAAGCGCATCACGGGCGCGGCGCAGATCGCTCTCGGCGATGGAAATGTCGCCGTCCTCGATGCGCAGGGCGACGTCCCAGAGGAGGTCGTAAATTCCGTCGAGATCGGAATCACGTGTCGCGAGTGTCAGGCGCCAATAGGCCGCGCGAAGGTTGATATAGACGGCGGGTTCAGGGATATAGCGCGCGCCGTCGATAGTCAGGTCATTGAGTACCCGGGCTACGCGCGTGATGGATGTTGGATTGAGCGCGAGGTCGCGGCGCTGTTCGATGACTGCGGCGGCCAGGGGCTTGGTGAATTTGCGGGCAGGCAACGTGAAAGTGACGGGTGGTGCTGTTCCTTCCTGACCGGTGTCATCTTTGGCGATCAATGTGATCGTGACGGGAAGGCCCGCCCAGGGTTGGGGCATCAGGTCGACATAGGTGTCGCCTGAACCGGACTTCGGGTGAAGGGACTTGAGCGGCAGGTTTATGACAGGCGGCGCAACGCGCGCCGTCAGATGTCTGAATTCGGGTGGCGTCGGCAGGCTTGCGTCGGCTTGCAGTTGTGTGCCGGGAGGTTTGACAAGGGCAATGCGTGCTTCCGCCTTTGTTACCCCATAGTCGTCGCTGACCTTGTAGGCGAAGTGAAGGCTGCCGGATGCCGTCTGGGTAAGAGGTTGCGCAAAGCTGATCGTCGGCGGCTGGTCGGGGATCGTTTCGACCGTCCATCCGCGCAACAGACGGCCACCTTGTGTCAGCGAAAATTCGGCTGACGCCGTGATTTTCGTATCAATCGAGAAATTATCGCTGCCAAGGCTCGTCAGCGGTTCGGGGCGACCGCGGTCAGCTTCACTGGTTTCGAGCGAAGGCGCATCTCGAAGGCCATGAGCCCGAAGCGACAGGATGCTGCCGACCGGTACTTTGATGGTGTCCTTTGGTCCGACGGGTTTGAAGTCGGGATTGGTGGCGTCACCTCCCTGCTCCAGATAGATCGGCTGTTTTCCCGTATATCCCGGTGGGGTAATCCAGGCTTCAATCGTGATGGCGCCCGCGGACCCGGAACCGGGGAAAAAGGCATCGACGATACGGGTGCTCTGACCGGGCTCGGTGCCGACAAAGCCGATGACGAGCAGGAGAATGACGATGGCCCGGAGGCCGTAAGGATCGCGCAGAGAGAGGCCGGGGGTGACAAAGCCGATCTTCAGCTGGTTAAGCCGGGTTGCGACCCAGTTCTGATAGGCCTGCCAAAGGGCGTAGTCGCCAGAGCCTGGTGCAGGTGTATCCTCATAGGCGCTCAGAGGGTGATGGGTGAGGCCTGAGGCGGTTTCGAGGTGTTGGAGAGCCTCTGCGCGGTCGGGCAGGCTGAAGCCTCTCAGTCCGTTCCAGAGGGCGGTCGCGATCAGGATCGAGAATGCTGCAAGCAAGGCCCAATGGGCACCCAGTGGCAGGTTCTCAAAGATCCCGAAAAGGGCAGCGGCGATCAACAAGCCGAACAGGGAGGCAGCGGCCCAGACACCGGACCAGAGCCGTTCCCATACCAGAAGCACGCGAGCAAGGCGGATGCGCCGTTCGATGCGCGATGGCAGGCTGCGACCGCCTGATGAGGCGGATGTTGACTGGTTTTGCGAAATTTTATTCTCGCTGCCGTTCAACCTGATGTGCCGATCTGCCTTTGGGCGCCGAACCGGAGTTGAGGCCCCTTAGCGCGCTGATGATTTGTCCGGCTGGAGCCAGAGTGGAATCTTATCCTGCCTGAGAATTTCGTCATAGTCAGGGCGGGCGCGAATGACAGCGAACTCGTCTCCATGCACCAGAACTTCCGGCACCAAGGGGCGCGTATTGTAGGTTGAGGCCTGAACGGCCCCATAGGCGCCTGCGGACATTATGGCGATCAGGTCGCCAGCTTTCAGGCGCGGCAAGCTGCGGCCTTTCGCCATATAGTCGCCTGTTTCGCAGACCGGGCCGACGATGTCGTAGGTGATCTGTTCGGCATCGGAGTGCTCTTCCACGGCACGAATTTCGTGGAAGGCTTCGTAGAGCGTCGGGCGGATGAGATCGTTCATGGCGGCATCGACGATGAGGAAGGTGCGGTCATCGCCTTCCTTCACATAAATTACGCGGGAGACGAGGATGCCCGCATTGCCGACGATCATTCGTCCCGGCTCGAAGGTGAGTTCGCAGCCGAGATGGCCTACAGTGCGTTTGACCAGAGCCGCATATTCATCCGGATGCGGAGGAACGTCGTTGTCGCCGCGATAGGGGATGCCGAGGCCGCCGCCCATGTCGAGGCGCGAAATAGCGTGACCTTCGCGGCGCAGCTCTTCGACCATGCCTGCAACGCGCTTGAAGGCGGCTTCGAAAGGTTCGAGCGACGTCAACTGGCTGCCGATATGGACATCGATGCCGATAGCAGCAATGGAGGGGAGTTCGGCGGCACGCGCATAGACTGCAGGTGCCCGCTTCCAGGAAATGCCAAACTTGTTTTCGGCCTTACCGGTTGCGATCTTTTCATGGGTCAGCGCGTCGACGTCCGGGTTGACCCGGATGGCGACATTGGCGATCACGCTGCGCTCGGCGGCAAGCTTGGCAAGTAGCTCGAGTTCAGGTTCGCTTTCGACGTTGAACTGATCGATGCCAACCTCAAGCGCATAAGAGAGTTCGCTGGCAGTCTTGCCGACGCCAGAAAAGACGATTTGCGAAGGCGCAATACCTGCGGCGAGCGCGCGGCGCAATTCACCTTCTGAGACGATATCAGCCCCGGCGCCTTCGGCAGCAAGTGTGGCGATGACGGCCAGATTTGAGTTCGCCTTCACCGAATAGCAGAGGCGTGCGGGTTGGCCCTTGAATGCATCGAGAAAGACGCGCGCGTGGCGTGCCAGCGTGGCCGAGGAATAGCAATAGAAAGGCGTGCCGACCTCGGCTGCCATTTCGGCGACCGAAACACCTTCGGCGCAGAGCTGGCCGTTCTGATACTCAAAGTGGTTCATCGAGGGGTCGGCTTTCGTGTCACAAGAAAACTAGCAGGGCGGCAGTTCGTTCTGGTCCATGCGGTTGGGATTGCCGGATTCGGCGCCACCGGGGTTGGCGTCGATCGGCTTGGGCGTATCGACGTTGGCCTGCGGGCAACCGGTCGAGGGCGTCTCCGCCATGTCGGAGCTCACGCCGGGCGGAGGTTCGAGGTCGCCTCTGCGGCCACAGGCGCCGAGGGCGAGTACCATGGCAAGCGCCGCAATCGCTAGTGTTGTCTGACGGGTCATGTGATCTCGCTCCCTCTTGCCCGATCCCTGGTGTCGTCCATTCTGCGTCAGCTTAGGCGTTGCGGCCAAGCAATTCACGCCATTTGGCTGCCGCGGCACGCACATTGTCGGGCGCGGTGCCGCCGAAGCTTGTGCGGCTGGCGACCGAATTGTCGACACCGAGCACGGAGTAGATTTCCTCGGTGATGCCCGGTTCAACGCTCTTCATCTCGTCGAGGGTCAGCGCGTCGAGGTCAATGCCTTTCTTTTCGGCCATCGCGACAAGCGTGCCGGTGACATGATGGGCCTGACGGAAGGGAAGTCCCAGGGCGCGCACGAGCCAGTCGGCAAGGTCGGTCGCCGTAGAGAAGCCGCGCGAAGCGGCGGTCCGCATGGCGTTTTCGTTGACGGTCAGGGTCGAGACCATGCCCGTCATGGCAGCGAGTGAGAGCGACAGGGCGTCGAGCGCGTCGAAGGCTGCTTCCTTGTCCTCCTGCATGTCCTTGGAATAGGCGAGTGGTAAGCCCTTCATGACGATGAGGAGCGAAGTCAGAGCGCCAATGACGCGACCAGACTTTGCGCGCACGAGTTCGGCGGCATCCGGATTGCGCTTTTGCGGCATGATGGATGAGCCGGTCGTGAAACCGTCGGTAAGACGTATGAAGTTAAAGCCGAAGGTCGACCAGACGACGATTTCTTCAGCAAGGCGTGAAAGATGCGTTGCCGCAATGGCAGCCGCGCTCAGGGTCTCAAGCACGAAATCGCGATCCGAGACGCTATCGAGCGAATTGCGCGTCGGCCCGTCGAAGCCGAGTTCTTTGGCGGTGCGTTCGCGGTCGATGGGGAAAGATGTGCCTGCAAGCGCCGCCGAGCCGAGCGGACTTTCATTGAGCCGCTTGCGCGCGTCTGCCAAACGACCACGGTCGCGCGCCGCCATTTCTACGTAGGCGAGGCAGTGATGACCGAAGGTCACGGGTTGAGCCGTCTGCAGATGCGTGAAGCCCGGCATGATAGTGGCGGCATGCGCCTCGGCCTTTTCGACGAGGGCCAGCTGGAAGTCGGCGAGCTGTTCGTCGAGGTGGTCGATGGTGTCGCGGATATAGAGCTTGAAGTCGAGGGCAACCTGATCATTGCGCGAGCGCGCCGTATGGAGGCGACCGGCTGCGGCGCCGATCAGATCAGCCAAACGTGACTCAATGTTCATGTGAATGTCCTCAAGCTCACGCTTGAAGGTGAAGCGTCCTTCCTCTATCTCCTTGAGGATGGAATCGAGGCCCGCGATAATCCTGTCAGCATCGGGTTTTGAGATGATTCCTGTTTCGGCCAACATGGCGCAATGCGCTTTCGAGCCCCGGATGTCCTGGGCGAAAAAACGTTGATCGAAGCCGATGGAGGCATTGATTTCCTCCATAATCTTGTCGGGGCCTTCGCCAAATCGGCCGCCCCACATTTTATTGCTCATCTAGGGTTCTCTGGGTCCAAGTACCCGGACGCGCCCCGAGGAATTGCTGGGGGACACCCGATGTTTGAGTTTCATCCAAAGCTTATCGCACTTTTTACAGGAATAGGCCTTGTCATTCTTGGGGCGGTATACTTGATCGTCGGACCTGAAATCAATCCTTTGCATAATGGAACTGCGGGCGGATCGCCGCTCAGCGCCTATGCTGAGGGGCAGGTCGCCAATTTTCGTCCCCATGACGCGCCTCAGCCCGTTCCCGATCTCGAATTTCAGGATGGAAACGGCAAAAAGGTGCATTTGTCGGACTTCAAGGGTCATGTGGTGCTGTTGAACCTCTGGGCGAGCTGGTGCGTGCCTTGCCGCGAAGAAATGCCGACACTGGACGCGCTACAGGGTGAAATGGGCAGCGACAAGTTTCAGGTTCTGGCCTTGAGTGTCGACAAGGATGGGCTGGAAGATGCTCGCAACTTTCTGAAGTCGATCAATGCCACTCACCTGGCACTCTATAATGACCCGACCTCGCGTGCGAACTTCCAGATGAAGGGCTATGGGCTCCCTACCACCGTGCTGCTCTCGGCCAAAGGCGAGGAGCTTGGACGCATCGTCGGGCCGGCCGAATGGAACACGCCGGAGGCCAAGGCCTTGATGCAGGCAGCCATCAAATCTTACGGGCACTGATCGAATAGGCGAAGGGCAGGCGGGGAGCGCCTTCGGGCGCTCTGTATTCGCCCTGGCCATTGTCGATCATTCCGGGGATGCCGGGCCAGACGAGACTGTCGTGTTCGTGCAGGAAGTCGATGCGCAAGCCTGCGTCAGCCAATGCTGTTACCACCTCGCCGAGACCATGCTGCCATTCGTTTGACTGGTGATGTTTCAATGAGACGGACGGTTCGGCGTAGTCGAAGGGATTTTCCCATCTTTGTGGTCCGTCGAGGAAGTAGGAGCGAACGACATTGAGGTTGTCGAGATAGGCTTCTTTCTGGTCCTCGAAAATCCAGAGTATCGGATGACCCTCTGCCATATAGAAGCGTCCGCCGGGTTTCAGACATTTGGCAACTGTTTGCGCCCAGACATTGATGTCGGGAAGCCAGACCAGAACGCCCCAGCTTGTGAAAACAATATCGAAGTCGGTGCCGGCGAGATCGGGGGCCTGTTCGACACGACCTTCGATAAAACGTGCGTCGATGCTGGTTTCCTCAGCGAGTTTACGTGCGGCGGCAATGGCTTTCGGCGAGAAGTCGAGACCCGTCATCTTTGCGCCGAGGCGGGCAAGCGACAATGTGTCGAGGCCGAAATGACACTGTAGATGCAGGAGTTTCTGGCCTGCGACGTCGCTCAGTTCAGACAGGACGATGGGATCGAGAGTTGAGTGTCCGGCCTTGAATTCGGCGACGCGGTAGAAATCGGAGGCGACGTGAATGTCGACAACTTCGTCCCAACGGGCGCGATTCTGTTCGATCTGGTGGAGTGTTTCGCTTTTGTCCGGCATGGCTCGTAATCCCTCAAAGCCTCGCCGATTGCGAAGCCGCTCAGGATATTTCGACCACGAAGGCTGTCAAGCCGTATATGCGGAAATTGTCAGTAGAGAGACTTTAGCCTAGCGCGTCGGAACGGGTTTTTCGCCACGATAGTCATAAAAGCCGCGCTGGGTCTTGCGGCCAAGCCAGCCGGCCTCGACATATTTTACGAGAAGCGGGCAGGGACGGTATTTGGAATCCGACAATCCATCGTGAAGGACCTGCATGATCGAAAGACAGGTGTCGAGACCGATGAAGTCGGCAAGTTGCAGCGGGCCCATCGGGTGGTTTGCGCCCAGGCGCATGGCCTTGTCGATGCTTTCTACCGAGCCGACGCCTTCGTAAAGCACATAGACCGCTTCGTTGATCATGGGCAACAGGATGCGGTTAACGATGAAGGCAGGGAAGTCTTCTGCATTGGCGACCTTCTTGCCGAGCGTCTTTGTCATCGCACGCACGACATCGAAGGTTTCATCGTCGGTGGCAATGCCTCGGACCAGCTCAACCAGTTCCATGACCGGCACGGGGTTCATAAAATGGAGGCCAATGAATTTTTCCGGACGGTCGGTCGAGGATGCGAGGCGCGTGATCGAAATGGATGATGTGTTCGTTGCAATCAGTGCGTCCGCGCGAAGATGCGGGCAGAGGTCTGCGAATATCTTGCGCTTGATCGCCTCATCTTCGCTGGCACTTTCGATGACGAGGTCGGCGGGTTCAAAAGCATCGAACCCCACAGCGGGATGAATGCGATCAAGGGCGGCTTCGCGTTCGTCCGCGGTGATGCGTCCGCTGGATACTTGACGGGTCATGTTGCCGTTGATGGTGGCAAGTCCTGCCTGGATGCGATCTTCGGAAATGTCATTCAGGAGAACATCATATCCTGCCAGCGCGCAAACATGTGCGATACCGCTTCCCATTTGACCTGCGCCGATTACGCCGACCTTGCGAATGTCCATTTTACCTTTACCTACATCTGGCAGAAATGCTGCTTTGCACACAATACACTAACCCGAAGAACTTCAATAAAAAAGCGGCGCTGCGGATATTTCCGCAACGCCGCTTTTCCTGTTCGTTTGTCGGTTTGGCTTCTTGACCAAATGGGTCTTAGAGGCCGGCCTTGGTCAGTTCCGCGTCGAGTTCCGGAACGGCGGTGAAGAGGTCAGCCACGAGGCCGTAGTCCGCGACCTGGAAGATCGGGGCTTCTTCGTCCTTGTTGATGGCGACGATGACCTTGGAGTCCTTCATGCCAGCCAGATGCTGGATGGCGCCGGAGATGCCGACGGCGATGTAGAGTTCGGGGGCCACGACCTTACCGGTCTGACCGACCTGATAGTCATTGGGCACGAAGCCTGCGTCCACAGCAGCGCGGGAGGCGCCAACAGCGGCACCGAGCTTGTCGGCAATGCTGTCGAGCATGTGGAAGTTGTCGCCCGACTGCATGCCGCGACCACCGGAAATGATGATCTTGGCCGATGTGAGTTCGGGACGATCGGACTTGGTGAGGTTTTCGCTGGCCCATTCGGAGATACCGGGGTTTTCGCCCGCAGCAATCTTTTCAATGGCAGCCGAACCGCCCTGACCGGCAGCCGGGAAGGCTGTCGTGCGGACGGTGATGACCTTCTTGCCGTCGTTCGACTTCACGGTCTGGATCGCGTTGCCGGCGTAGATCGGACGCTCGAAGGTGCTGGCGTCGATAACGGCGGTGATTTCCGAGATCTGGGCGACGTCGAGAAGAGCAGCGACGCGCGGCATGAAGTTTTTGCCGATGGTGGTCGCAGGCGAAACGATGGCGTCATAGGAGCCGGCGAGGCCGACGACCAGCGAGGCAACCGTTTCGGCCAGCACATGCGCATATTGCGCATCGTCGGCGACGAGGACCTTGGCAACGCCTTCGATCTTGGAGGCGGCTTCGGCCACGGCGTCAACGCCGGAACCGATTACGAGGACGTGAACGTCGCCACCGAGCTTGGCAGCGGCCGTTACGGTCTTGGCGGTCGCGTCGTTGAGCTTTTCAGTGTTGTGCTCAGCAATTACCAGTGTGGTCATCCGATCACTCCCGCTTCCTTGAGTTTCGAGACAAGCTGTTCGACCGATTCAACCTTGATGCCGGCGGAGCGGACAGGCGGTTCGGTCACTTTCAGCACTTCAAGATGCGTCTTGAGTTCAACGCCGAAATCGCCAGGCGTCTTCTCGTCGATCGGCTTCTTCTTGGCCTTCATGATGTTCGGCAGCGAAGCGTAGCGCGGCTCGTTCAGACGAAGGTCGGTGGTGACGACGGCAGGCATGTTGAGCTTCAGCGTTTGCAGACCGCCATCGATTTCGCGCGTCAGCATGAGCTTGTCGCCGTCGAATTCGACCTTGGAAGCGAATGTGCCCTGCGGCCAGCCGAGAAGGGCTGCCAGCATCTGGCCCGTCTGGTTGCAGTCGTCGTCGATGGCCTGCTTGCCGAGGATGACAAGATCGGGCTTTTCGGCTTCGACAACGCCCTTGAGGACCTTGGCGACGTTGATGGGTTCGACTGTTTCGTCGGTCTTCACCAGAATGCCGCGGTCGGCGCCCATGGCGAGCGCGGTGCGGATGGTTTCGGTCGCCTGGGCGACACCGATGGAAACGGCGATGACTTCGGTAGCCTTGCCAGCTTCCTTGAGACGAACAGCTTCTTCGATGGCAATTTCATCGAAGGGGTTCATGGACATTTTGACATTAGCGAGATCGACGCCCGTCTGGTCCGACTGGACCCGGATTTTGACGTTGTAATCGACCACCCGCTTGATGGGGACGAGGACTTTCATGAAGATGAGCTCCCTGCGCGGCGTTTTTGGGCTCTAACTCGGGCCGGGAACGCCGATTTGGAGTTATATTGGCCCTGGTTGCGGTGCGGCAACCTAGAGCCGGGGCAGGCCTCTGTCAACGAATTGGAACCATAACAGCGCGATGTGAGACATGCCGTCGCGGTTGCTGGCAAAATGAGGCTAAATCACAGGTTTTTTGGCGGAAATCAGCGATTTGCGCCGGGCACCCAAAGGGTGTCGCCTGGGCCCTTGCCGTCCGGCGCCCAGTTAACATAACGCGCCGCGACGAAGAAGAAGTCGGACAGTCTATTGATGAACTTGAGAGCTGGTTCGCTGACGCCGCCTTGCATATCACCCTCTTCGACCTCGGCGAGGGCTGTCATGATCCGTTCGGCGCGGCGGCTGACCGTGCGGGCAAGGTGCAGGGCTGCCGCAGCGGGTACGCCGCCGGGCAATACGAATGAG
>Ga0098040_1000550_pt1 | contig 17249 bp, 19 predicted proteins | sample 7_EtaG_FD_75065 | JGI IMG/M metagenome (GOLD analysis project Ga0098040, IMG submission 75065) | Marine viral communities from the Subarctic Pacific Ocean - 7_ETSP_OMZ_AT15161 metaG | ecosystem: Environmental > Aquatic > Marine > Oceanic | place: Pacific Ocean | collected 2015-01-08
CTATTTTCAAGGTAAACTTCAAATAGTGTTACAATCGCATTACCAGAAGCTGTTTCTTCAGCTGAAGGTGATTGCTCTTGTAAGTCTACATTTAATAATAAATCACTCATAAACCCTCACAAAAGTTGCTGTTGCACTCCAATAATCTGCATAATCATGTGTTTTGTTCCATGAACTACAAATTACTTTTAGTGCTAATTCGTCACTAGAAGTTACATCAGTTTCTGATGAGGTTCCTGGTGAAGAATAATATTGTTGATTTACGGTAAATGTAAACGCTGTGACTCCACCTTTTGATTCAAAGAATGATATAATATGATCTATTTCTGCTTTTTCTCTTGTTTTAAAACTAACATTTATAGTTTCTTTTAAAGGATTTATACCGTCTATTAATCGTTGTTGGTATCCATCACCAAAAGCTGTTGCTAAAACTCTAGGCTGAGTTTGTCTTGTATAACCTTTATCGGGTTTTCTATTAGTACTTGTTAAATCTGTAAATCCTATTGCCATTAATAGTCTCCATCACCGTAAGGGCTTAATATATTTCCAGGTCTTTGTTGCTCTAGTATTTCTGCTTGTACTGCAGCTGCTACCATTTGACCTAGTTTTCTTTCTTTTTCTCCAGCACCTGCTGAAGTTTGTTGTTGTTGTCCACTAACTCCTGAGACATTAACTGTTATATTTGAAGTTCCGCCTGCTCCCTTCATGTCAACAGGAATGCTTCTTCCGTTTGGAAGAGGGACTACTGCTTCATTATGTTTACCTTCTCCTACTAGATAGGTAGGTTCCGTGGCGATTCCCCCACTGCTGTATCTTGGTATTACACCACCTTTTGCAAGTCCTGTTATTCCTCCGTCTTCTAAGCCAAATACCATACTCATAGCTTTTATTGCTGCTTGTTTTGCGAGTATTTTTGCAAGGTCTAGTAAAATTGATGAGAATAGCTTTTTAAGGGCATCACCTAAAGTGGCTGCTCCTGTTGCTAAGTCTTCAAACATTTTTGTAAAGTGATTTTCTACTGATACTTGCATCTGACCTATTACACTATAAGCACGTTTTTCTGCCGCTAAAGCTGCTTCAGTATACTCTACTCTTTTTGCTGCTAGAGCTGCGTCTTGTTTTACTTTATCAAAATCTGCTTCTTGTCCTGTATAAGTTGCTAAAAGTTGCTCTGCTACTGTTTGCTCACGTTTTGCATCAGCTATTCCATGTTCTAAAGTTACGAGTTTACTTAAATGATTTATTTGTCCTGCCATTGCACTTCCTCTACCTACAGCTCCTAGAGCATCTATTTTATTTTGTTCTGCTGCTATTTGCTGATCATATATTCCTTGCATTATATCTTTATGATCTTTATATTTTTGATTCACTATTTCTAGTGCCTCTGCTGTTGTTTTAATTTCTGCTGCTGCCTCTTTACCTATTACTAATTGAAGATATGATCTTAAGTTTCCATCTACTAAGTCATCTCCATGTTTTGCTAATTCAGCAAACTCTGGACCCATTTTACCTAAGCTATTTATCATTGCTTCTGTATATCCCTTAGTATTTGTACCCATCTCTTTCATTGTTTTACCTAGAGACTCTACTTCTTGTCCTACTGCTGCTAAAGAAGCTCCTCCTGATCCTTCTTTTGTGTTTAATAATGATACTTTATCTATAACATTTTGTAATCCTTCAGCAGTTAGAGTGCCACTGGCAGCCATTAGTTCTAAATTTGCTCCTAACATAAAGTATTCATTGTTTATATCTTTCATTGCTCTTAAACCCACGGCTATATTTTTAGCTGCGGCTGTTTTATCTCCACCTTTTAAACTTGATAGTTCTTTCATTTGTGCAACTAAGGTGGATCCTCCTGTTGTAACCAAGTTTTTATTAATTGTTAGTCTTTCAGCTGTAGTTTCGTCTCCAAGGGGTCCTCTTGCAGCTGCCATATCAACTAGTTCTTTTGATGCTTTTCTTGCAGCTTCCCCTATATCCTCTATTTTTTCTTGTAACTCTTTTGCATCTCTTTTCTTAGCTAATGCATCTGCGGCTTCTTCACCCATATCTTTTAATGAACTTGCTGCAATATCTGCTTTATCCGCCATAGCATTTAAACCATTCTTCATCCAGTCAAAGGGTGCTTTATCTGCTAAACCTCTCATCATTTCTGCCATTTTTTTCATTGCACCTGCTGCCCATCTAAGAACTTTATCCCAATTAGATCTAACTTCTGCAATTATTTGAAATAACATCACAGCCATTCCTATAATACCTGCTGCTTTCATTGCGGCATTTGCTACCCAGGCAAAACCTTTTGCAGCCAGTCCCATCACTTTAAACATTCCAACAACCATTGTACCTGCAGTTTTTATCGCATGTATCAGTCCCATACCAGCTAGTTTAGCTGTTTGTTTTACAACCCTACCCCAATTTCTTGTAGAGTTATTCATTTGATTTACTGCTATTTTTAAGTTTCTAACTTTTTTAATATCTTCTCCTTTAAGATATCCAGTAGTAATTTTACCGTGTTTCTTGTATTGCATTTCAGCTTTTTTTAACATTCTTTTTGTAGAAGCTAATTGTTTTTTATTTAGTTTTTCACCATTTGCTAGTGCTGTTATAGTTTGAGACTTAGTTGGTCCAAATGCACCCGCTGCTTTTGTTGCTCTTTTTTGTAATTGAGCGGGCGAGGACCTAGCTGTTTGATATGCTCCTTTCATTTCTGCCATAGAAGTTTTTCCTGCTTGAATAGACCCTGTAAAGGAGCTCATTGTACTTCCTGCTAATGTACCTATACTTTTGCGCATGCTACCTAAAGAAGGTATTACTTTATTTATAATACTCGCTGCAAATACTAGTAATAACGCAATAGCGGCTGATAAATTATTTGTAAATACTCCTGCAAAAAATTCTATTAAAGGAGCCAAGGCTTCCATTGCCGCATTTTTAATATCTTCTAATGCTGTGGCTAATTTTTGAACCGCACTTACATCTACTGATTGTGCCATTTTTTCATATTTAGTTTTTGCTTGTCCTATAACCTCATTATATACGGCTTGTGATCGTTGAAAAGCTGTTAAATCCTCTTGAGCAATATTTAAAGCATTTGCATAATCTCGAGTTGCTTTATCCAGTCTTAGAATAATACCTAATTCATCTAATAGTTCTGGCTCACCTTTTACGATACCTTTTAGTACTCTATCGAAAGAATCTGTAAAATTTCTACCAAGAGCTATAGAAGCATTTCTAGCCGCTTTACCTATTTCATTCATCTGTTCTGCGTTTAAGCCTGCTGCTAGTCCGATAGCACTTGCTGAAGCGGCTTCTTTGAATGATAATTGTGCGTCTGTGGCTGCTTGTAGGTTTCTTGCAACAGATTGCATAGCCATACCACTTTCTTTAGCGTAAGCCACCATACCTTCTCGTTGTACCCTTAAATCTGCAGCCTCTTTAAACGCACGAAATAAGGCATCAACAGCAAACAAGGTTGCTGCTAATTGAGCGTATGCTGGTACAAGTCCCCCTGTAATACCTTGTGACATTTTAGAGAATTGTTTTCCACCTGACGATGCAGTTTTAGCTACACCACCAATTTGTCGTCTCGCACTTTGTGCGGATTTACCAACTTGTTTTAAACTTCCCTTATCGTCTACTTTGACGTCTACTTTTACTGTATTTTTTGCCATTATGGTCTCATTTTATCTGGGGGTGGCGGGATATTACCTATGCCGCTTTTATTTTCTTTTTTCTTTCTTTCTCTTTCCATGTCATCATTTCGCTTATTCATAGTAAAAGAATCAATATATTTTAAAAATAGTACAACTTCTTTTGGGTTTTGTATTTCATATAGATTAAATAAAAAATCTACACTACTCCAATTTTTACCAAAGTAATTCCCTCCTGCTCCGTCCCATACATCTGGGAGTAATGAATGCATAAGAAATGCCATTTGTACTTCATAAGGAAAATCTGAGTCTCTTAAAGGAAGTTTTTCTGGATTAGGCTCTCTGCCTAATTTTTCCATTACTGCGTAATATTCTTCCTCGTTCTTAAATTGAGAATTGCCTGTTATTTTCCCTTCAAGTAGCTCTATTATTTGGGCTACTTGTTGCTGGTAAAATTTTCAAGTTCACCTACACACTCTGTTACCCATGTGTCAAAATTAGGTGAGTTTTTCATCAAAATTTCAGCATTTTCTTGTGAATATTCGCACTCTGAATTAGGCTCAATTTCTCCTAAATCTACTAGTACTAATTCACTTAAATGTTTATATTTTAGACCTGTCCAACCTTTAATAACTGCTCCAACGTAGTTAGTAAGGAAAGTTTCATCATCTAAAACTTCTTCAAATTGTCGTGTCTTTTTGTTGAATTTTTGTTTTAAACATCTATTACGAACTTTCATAAGCTCTTCTCTAGATAAATAGGTTAGGTCAACATTCCAACCTTCAAAGTCTGGGTATTCCATAGTCAAAGTCTTACTTGGTGTAAGTAATGAAGCTAAGGATACTTGTTTGTTTTCTGTCATTTTCTTCTCTGTTTTAAAAAGTGTTTTAATTTGTGTTAAGGGTGGTTATTACCACCCTTAACGATTAGTAAAATAACTACGCGTTTACGTCTTTACCGACGAAATCGAATAGAGTTATTTCATTTGTTCCACCTATAGTAGATGGTAATGCATGGAAATTAGTTTCCAGCGAAATCACGTCATCAATCGAGTGACTTGGTACTTCTAAATGACAGGTTGCCATAGTTAGAAGTAAGTGTGGTGTACCACTAGCTCCAATATCAAAAGCTAAACTAAATACGTTTTGTATATCAGTTGTTGCTTCAATAATATCTTCGAATAGCTCTGCACTAGCGTTTGATTCATTATCTAGATAACAAGTGAGGCTACCCCCAATTGTTCTAGTTCCTGTCACATGTCCTAGTGGCTGATTAACTAAGCCAAGAGTTTCGGGGGTCAGATAAGTAAGATTATTACTAAACGTTATGTTCCCACCTGTTAAAGTAAGTGCATAAGTTACTGAACCTCCAGAAGCGTCTCCTATGATAGTTAGATCAGATAGTCTGTTTCGGATAAAGCCTGTAGTGTTTTCAACACCTTCAGTAATCAAAGCAGTTGAGCTAGATAAATCTAGTCCAGATTCTTCAGTTACGATTTTACCCATTCCTGACCAGTTAACAGTAGCAATTCCATCAAGATCAAAGTCGATACTTGCTTCATTTACTGAGCAATTAGCGATTTTATAGATCTTTTGGGCACCATCTGCATATGCTGATGCAGGTTTACCACTAGACTCGGCTATTTTTGCGCCTCCAAATACAAAGTACAAATCAAATACACCAATAGTAGCTTTATTAGAGCCTGCTGGTGATATTGATAAATTAGTTGTATCAGAAGTTAAAGCTCCGTTTACAGTTTGGCCAAAAAACATTGCCCAAAGTGCTTCAGAAACTTCGTGGTGATCTCCGTCTGTATCACCCGATATACCACCAGTACCAATTGTAGTACCAGCAGAAGTAAAAGGTGCCATATAAGTAGAGAAACTCCACTCTGCAGGAGCATAAGAGTCATTGAACATTTGTCGTCCTCTGACACTATTGCCACTCGTATCTTGAGCTTGATTTAGTGTAATTTCACTTGTGTTAGTAGCTTGAGAAAATGAAAATCCATCTAAAACGGGTAGTTCATAATACATATTCTTGGTTGCGGCTGCAGCCAAAGGAACATGTGCATAAACCTTCACATCTCTACTAAAATAATAAGTTGCCATTACGGTTCTCCTTTAGAAAATTATTCGTATTGCTTTTGCTGTTACGAATTCTTTTCAGCTTTGCCCTTAAATGGGCGTGTTACTAATTAGTAACGTGCCTCTATTATCATTTCGCCAATGCCGAGAGGCGCGAGTACTCCCTCATCAGTATCTATTGAGATTACTGTGAGCTGAATAATACCAGCATCGGTACCTAACTGTTTATAAGTTAGGTTATTACTTGAATCTATTACAGTTTCTAAATCCTCTAATAGTTCTTCGAGTTCTTCTATTGGATCTTCCGCGTTAACGTAAGCCCTGATGGTTATAGTTAAAAATCTCCATTTTTGACCACCACCATAATATTCTCTTGTTTCTGCTCCAGCAGCCATATGTACTGCAGGATATTGTTCTATTTCGTCCCAAAACTTCATTCGGGTTTCAACATTTCCGTCTAATCTAGTTTTATAACTACCTGATCCGTCAATGTTTTTAAATTCTGTTGCTAGTGCGTTCATTATCGCACCTCTTCTTGTTGTATTACTTCTTGCCATTATAATCTCTGTGTTGTAAATTTACCTAGTGCCATTTCTGCTGCTTGTTCCCTAATAGTTTGATCTATTAATAGTCTTGGGTCTCTTGTTTCGTGTCCTTCAAATACTTTATAAGGGTTATACATATAACTGTATTGAACTACACCTGAAGTTCCTTTATGGGGCATAACTTGATGTACATGTACACTATCTGCAAACCTTCCCGATACATTATGTAATGCTGCTCCTCCCATATTTTCTCTTACAGCTTCTGATAAAGTAGCATTAAACATATTTCTTGCCTGCATAGGGCTACCTATTCGTCCTCTTGAGGCTGTTGCTGCTCTTGTTTTTCCTTTTCCTTTTCCTTTTTTTGAGTCCTTTTTAATTGACTTTGCTATACTGAGAGTTACTCCTGTGTCTCTTATTAAACTTAAACGATCTTTATGCTTACGCTTTTTTGATGCGACGGCTCTTGCTTTTTCTTTAATCTTTCTTCTAGGTTTAACTCCTTTATATTTTACATTCTTTAGTTTAGTTAAATCTTTAGTTAAAGAACTAAGTATTACTCTTTCCAGAGCTTCTCTCATCCTGAATGAACTTGGAGATTCTAATAGTCTTTCTGCTTCTGCTTTAAAGGCTCTTCTTGCCTTACTTTCTATATCTTTTGCATCTTTTTTATTTAATTCAAGATCTTGTAAGGATATTATAGTTACATATTCTTTTTTAAAATTACCTTTATCATCAAACATCTGCTCATGATTAATCTTAATCTCTACAGTATCTTCATAACTCGAAAATAGTTTTTGAAGTTTAGGTCGATCTTTTGCTGGAAGCTTAATTCCTGAATCAGCAGCTGCTTTTTGAGTTCTAGTAATACCAACAGCGGAACTAGGATCTCCGTGTTCTCCGTGTCCTAAATCCCAACCTAAACCTGCTTCTCCTGGCTTACCCCTATAAGAGAAAGCTTTTTTGAGTTCTTCTTGTTTGTCTGGTAAATCTTTATATTCTTTTAAAAGAGCAGTTCTTAGAATCTCTCTTTTTTTCGACTTCATATTTTCATATTTAGCAACTATAAATATAGAATAAGTTCCTGATATTCCTAATAGATTCTTTTTACGTATCTCTCTTCTATGGGCTTTTAAAATATCCATTTTTTCAGGATCAACCTTTTTAGATGAAGTAGCAGTTTCGGTTTGTGATAAATACTTTAAGTATTTTAAGTAAATTCCAGTTTTTGCTGCTTTAGTTAATTTTTTTACTCCAACATAGTCTGATATTTTATCTAAACCATCAAATAAGATTTTTTGTTCTACTACAAATAATTGACCATTCACATGCCTAACTACTTGGTTACGAGCAGATCCAGGGTCTTTTTCACTACCCGCTGCTCCTGCTAATGCAGGTAGTATATGATCTTTAATCATCTTTTTAAGTTCTGGTGAGGACATTTAAGTTACGTCTATAATTTTGTACAAATCTAGTACACGCTTGATATGGTCTGGAAATCCAATATCATTTCTGATACTGGAACTTGTGTCGTTTTGAAGCGTGGCTCCAGCCATTGATCTTCTTCCTTTATATTCTTCTTTAAGATAATAAGTAATTAAATCATAAACAGCTAGTTTCAAATCTTGAGGACACTCTGTGTAACCTGCGCGGTAGGTGGCTTTTATTGACGCGAAGCCTTTCGCGAAGTACTTAGTACTTGTTTCGCCGTCTATTCTATATAGACGATCATGCTCTTTATCCACATAAAAATCAGTATTTTCAACTAAGGTAGTATAATCATCTGCGATTGATTCCCTTTCTTGAAGTAGTGCAATACTTAATAGTGGAGATTCTGTTAAAAATATTTCTGAAGTATAATTATCAGAGATATCAAATATTTCTACTTTATCCTCGATTGCATAGTCTACTATAGCATTTGCTGTATAAGTTTTGACTAGTGCACTTACGGCAGGAATTAAAGCATTTAATTGACTATCGTCTTTATTATGCTCTATCTTTTTGTAAGTTTTATAATCTGCGAGTGTGCATAGATCCATGTGATATTTCCTTTAAAAAATCTGGGAGGCATGAGCCTCCCAGATTACCCAGCTTAAGACGCTTTGTATTGTAGTGCCCATTTAGAAGTAACACCATCGATGATATCGATGAAGCCAATTCTTTGTGAAGCTACAAGTACTCTGCGTTGGTTAACAACTTCGTAGTCGCTTTCAATTGTCATTCCTCTGAGACGTCCCATTGCGAACATCTTAGGATTGACTGCTACTGCGTAATATTTACTTACTGCAGGAGTAGCGAACTCATCACATAGAACAACTGGTGATCCGTAGACCGTACCTACTGCTCCTTTAACTTTAGATGCTAGTTCAGCGCCAACTAAGTTGACATCTTGAAATTCTGCATCGTCCATTAAGTTAAACCATTCTTGTTGGTTGACGATATAAACAACATCTGCTGCGTTAACACCATATTTGCCCATATTCTTACGTGCTGCTAATAGATTAGCTGCTGTAAGTGTTTCACTTGCGAATGCTGTGCTTGATTGTGTTTTGTCACTATCCGCTGATGCGAGTGAGACAATACCGTTAAAGCATGCATTAGATGTACCAAAAGGTCCATCTGCAAGGTTACCAACTAGAAGTCCAGACTCGATGCTTCTAGCATGAGATCTGATCATTGATTCACGAATTAGAGGAAGAATTGGCATAATTGCATCTTCTTCAGTTTCGTTACCAAGATAACTTGTTGAGATAAGTTTTTTAGTTGAGAGAGATCTTTCCGTCATATCAATACCACCCCACGGAGTACCATAAGTATCTCCACGTTGGGCTAAGTTACCATGAGGGCTTGTACCTGCAGTTGTCTGAGTTGACGCAAATTCTGCGTAACCAGCATCTGGTAGTACAGGCATGATCATAGTAGCGGCATTCATAGTAATTTCCCTAAACATAGGAGCGAGAATTAATTCATTTTGAATATCTCTTTCTACATTCTGAGAAACTTCTTGTTCGAAATCTGCTGAAGATACACCAACACCTGACATGGCGTTAACTTTTTCCATTACGCCCTGCGCGAATTTTGTTTCGTATCCACGCCCAGTTGCTTTTCCTAGCATATATGCATCATCAATATCTTGTGCAAATGACTCTTTCCAGTCGTTACTACCTTTAGTAGCAAAGACTCTTTTTGAATCGCGGATATTAATAATTTCTTCAGATTTTTCGGCAAGTTCGGATTTAAGTTCTTCAACAACAGTTTCTAAGTTGGAATAGTCTTTAGAGACACGATCTTCTAGATCAGACATTAAACGTTCTGCTCCTTCAGTTCCTGCTTTGACTATGCTTTCAACTTCAGCTTTCTTCTCTTGAATTAGCGCATTTTGAGCTTCTGCTTCATCAGCGGCTGTTTGAGCCTCTGCATCAGATTTAGCTTGCTTTTCAGCTTGTGCCATTGCAATTTCAGTAGCAGTTTTTCTAGCTACTTCTTTCGCAAATTCTTCAAGGTTGAAATCTTTTTCTTTTTGTTCTGACATTTCCGTTTCCTTGATTACAGTCTGATTGACTGTTTCTTCTGGTGAATCTATGTCAATAGATTGACCAGTTATTTTGACAAAGTCATTCTTCCAATTCATATATTCGTTCTCTGAATCGAAAGACTTAGCTACAGAAAAAGTTGCGGCTTGATTAGCGGGTACTGATACCACACTAATTTCAAAAAGCTCTGCATCTTTTATGCTGTAACCGTCGGTTTCCTCTATATAATCAGCGTCCTTGACTCGGAAACCAACGCTAAATGCGCCAAGTACACCTTCTTTAACTAGTTCATTAATTTTACCTGCTGACTTAGATATCTTACCTTTTATCTTTAATCCTCTTTCGTCAACACCTAATTCAGTTGTTTTACCGATAGGATTATGATAATCGTGGTTAAAAAGGATAATGGGATTATTCTCATAATTACCTATACCGCCTTTAGACCAAGCTGTCGGATGAATTACATCTCCCGCTCTATCTTGATCATTAGTGCTAGCATAACCTTTTATGTTAATACTTCCATCTTCATTTTCATCTAATGCTTTAAAATTTGAAGTTAAGTTAAATATTTTATTCATTTATTTCCCCTTTTTTGCAACTTTAGCTTTCGCTTTGGCTGCAGGCTTAGGTGCTGGAGCTGGCTTAGTAGCTTGCTCATATTCCTTTGGAAAATTCACCTTAATTAATTGAATCAATCTACCCCAAGAACCAGTAATTTTTCTAACTGCTCTTGCTCTATGTGGAGTATCGATTTCAGCAATATACTCTTTCATATTCATAATTTTACCTTTTTTGGCAAAATATTCGGCTATTGATTGTGCTATTCTTTTCTGTCTAGTCATTTTCTTCGTCCTCTGAAGGTCTTCCACCTTCACTTGGATTTGCTGCGCTTCCTGCTATGTTTGCTGGAACACGTAGTTCATCGTTTCCTTCTATTGATTCCATTCTCATGGATTCTCTAGCTTCGTTTGGTGTTATAATACCACCATTTACTAAAGTGGAATAATAGGCTGCTTTGTCTTGTAATTCTGGTTGCAAGGCTGGAATATTGCTTACATCTTCAAGTAAATCAAATCCAAAAAACCTTTCAAAAGCATAATTTATCTTCTTAACAATAGGTAGTATAGTTTCTAAGTAATACAATCTATGATTAGGTCTAATATTTGCGTTATTTCCACTGTCTAAAAGCAAAGGAGGTATTCCTAGTGCTTGTAAAATTATTTTTTCGTTGGACTCAATACTTGGTTGAAAATCCAAATCTTTAAAACTTACTTGTGTTAAATTTGATACTTCTAATCCGCCATCTAATATTAGTGGTCGTCTTCCACCTGTATTTGGGTTGTATCTAACTCTCCAAGCTGCTAACATTCTTTCTTTTATTTTTTCACTAAGAGTATTTGGACTCTTTAGTACTAAACCTGGTACTGCTCCGTTCTTAAAGAAGTTATCTTGAAAATTTCTCATACTTCCTAAAAGTTGCATAGTTCTCCATGCTGGCTTAAGTCTTGGAACTCCTCTGTAAATTGAATTAAAAGAATTTTCTTTTATATGTATAATTTCATTTGGAGAGTACTCTACTTGTCCATCATAGATATATTGAGTAACATATTGAGTTTCGTGTGTTTCGATTTCTACATTCTCTGCAGGTAATTGATATAGTCCTTGACCGTCAAAGTATACAAAGATGTTTCCATCTATTAGTAAATCAATAATAAGATTTCTTTTGAAAGAGCTTATATCTTGAAAAGGGTTAGGTTCTATATTTAGTAAATTATTAACCTTTGTTTTTCTAATATTTTTAACTACAGGGTTTATTCCTACTATCTTTTCTCCAACATCTATAGGTATCTCAGCAACATCATCTACTATCATGTTTACGCCTCGATTAACAACCTCTTGCTGTTCGTAAGCGTTTCTATAGTTAGTAGAGTTCTCTCGAGTAGTTATAGCTATACCCTCTTCCCTTGAAATCATGGGTTGAGCTGGGTTTAATTTTTCTTCTCTTCCTAGTAGTCTATCGTACCAAGCCATATTTATCTCTCTGTTTCTGTGCCCAACGGGGTTGCTTCTTTGCAGTTATTATTTTAGGCTTTTTCCCGTATATTGAATGTAGTTTTAAGTGATGAGTATGACAAAGTGTTATAGTATCCTCAAAAAGTTCTTTTTGATGATCTTTAATAAACTCGTCTCTTAGACTCATTATTTCTTCAGCCGACTTAATCTTAAGATCGTGTTTTCTAATCCATCGTTCTAATAATTCAGTCAAACTGTAAAAATGATGAAAATCAAGGTTTTTATTACTACCACAGATATAACATTTAGTACTTTTTCTATACTTAGACTTTGCTTTGTCTCTTACATATTTGACCAAGTCTCTCCTAAGATTCATATTATTCAGCCTTATAAATAATTATACTAGAAATGAACCTTTTTGTCAAGACATATTTTTTGTTTGGTGTGTTCATTTAAAAAGTAGTCGCAGTTGTCTGGAATGTATAAAGCGCATATCTAAGAGCGTCTGCCATATGACTGAACTCGTTATGCTTTGGTTTTTCTCTCATTAAATTAGGGTTTGGATCCCATTGATACTGGTCTAATGCCTTTAAAGCCTCTTCACTTCTTTGATCTACAATTAGATTTTCATTATCTACGATTCCCGCTACGTGACCTATGCCATCCAAAATTGATTTTTTTGCATTGATTGTTGATATATCATAATTCTGTGCAAAATCATATCTAGTTTGTTGAGCCGCTGAGTCGATATAGATCCAGTCGATGTCCCACTTTTCTACTAACTTCCTTATTTCGATGGCGTGTTGTTCGGTGGTACGCTCTGAGTCAAGATATTCGTCCACGAGATAATACTTCTCAGCGTCCCAATCATAAGCCAAGACGCAAAACGCTGTAGGATCTTTATACCCGACATCAAGACCTGCAAAAAGGTCCATTTCGCTAGTGTCAATTTCTGATAAGTCTGATACACATTTCTCATGATTAAAATTCCATACTTGTCCTTCGTAAACGTTAAAGTCGGCTAGGTATTCTTGATTAAATTCGGCTTCAGACATCGCTTTCCTAGCTTCGTTAATGTCTGATTTCGCGTGCCTTGGGTTTTCGTGATAGCTTGCTCTAATTGAGATCCATTCTGGGTATTCATCATTATAACCTCTATTATAGAAGTCTGAGAACCAGTTATTTCTCCCTCTAGGTGTGGAGATAAAGATAGCTTTACTATTTTGTTTGTCTAGTGTGGGTCTTAGTGCTACATTGAAAGCATCTCTGCCATCAACGAGCGCCGCCTCGTCAAAAATTATTAAGTCATATGATCTACCAACACAGGAATCTACTTGGTTAATTGAACCCATTCTTACAGTCGATCCATTAGATAGTTCAATAATACGTTCCTTCGCATTATCTCTTGTAACCTCCAAGTCAAAGTGTTTTATAAGATTTCGTTGCAAATCAAAAGAAATCTGTGATAATGAGTAGTTGGGCGACATTAATAATATATTAGTGTTGGGAATAAGAGCCATTAACTGACCAATTACATTTGATATATAAGTTTTGCCTTGTCGCCTAGATAGTGCGGCACAAACAAATCTATATTTAGGATTATTAATAGCGTTAATGAGAGCTGTTTGGGAAGGGATAGGTTCTATATCAAGTAGTTCTAAGTATCCTGCGACAGGTAGTTTTAAGTACCTAGTCTCGGCATCATAATCCATAAGATTTAATGCTGTAACATCCTTCCTGCTTATCTCAAGCATTAGTGAATAGTTCTACTTTCTTCCATTAGAGTAAGGGGATCAATTAGATGATTATCTTTAAGAAGGTTATACGCATGTATATACCCGCCACAAAGATCAGCTAATGCCCACTCTTCTTCGGAAAGTGAACTCTCTTTATTTTGTAAGTTTCTTAGTGTGGTAACACAATTATCTGCGATAAATTGTAACCACTCTGCTTTAGATAATTTGTCCATTTTATCTGCTATTATCATTTTGTTTTACCTGCTTTCAATTATTACACCTACACCTAGTACTTCTGCATGTGCAGCAAATATTTGATCGGTTTGATTCTTTTTCAGTACAATAGTTTCGCTTCCAGCTAGGGATAGTGTCCCTAATGTGGTATCGGCTGCATTTGCAACAGTTACTAATCTAACTGTGGTGCCAGAATTAATTAATCTTACAAATTCTGATGCTGCGAAAGTGGATGCTGCTCCTACAGTGGTTCCACAAGCGGCTTGAGCTGCTTTTAGTCTAAAAATCATCTTTTTCTCCTAACGCTTTTTCTTGCGCGTCCTTTTCTGGCATCATTTCTTTTACGGAATTTAATAGCTCGAAGTCTGCGCTTCGCTGCTTTTTTGGTTTTGGAAATGCCAGAAGTATTCTTTATTTTCCATCCGCCTTTTACCTTTTGAATAGGCATTATTTACTCTTTAAGAGCTTTTTCTGCTTCTTCTTTAGTATTAAATTTAAACAACTTACCATTCTTTCGAATTCTGAACTTTCCTCGTCTTTCTTCGATTTCGGGTGCTGTATTAATTATTATAGAATCCCCATCAGATACTGGATCTGATTTGGGTACTGCTATTTTGGTTTCATATTCTACCATTTAACTCTCCTAAGTCATTGCTGCGAAGATTTCTACATCACATGAAGCAGTGTTAGCAGCTAAGGTTAAGCTGTCTACGCTTGACCATCCTGAAAATGCACCACCTGAGGAGTGAATCTCGACTTGAGGACCTTCATCAGTTCCTCCGATTATTATGCTTTGTCCTTTTTCAATCTTAAAATATGCTGTATCCGCACTATCATCTTGTAATCCAATAGTAACAAAGTTAGTGTCATCTAAATTAGTGATTCTTAAATAAGAAACATCTGCTCTAATTAGTGTTCCAGCTGATGCTGCAGTACCAAACTTAAGAAAAGTGGTTGCAGTTGTAGTAGCTGTTACGATTTGTTTAAAGACCTCATTTATACTTGCTATTGTAAAGGCGTTGGTCGCTCCTTGATCTTTGCCATTCAACGATATAGCTTCTGTGACTGTTACAGTCATTGTTGCGGCAGTAAGTGTAGTTGACATTTAATTTCTCCTAATTATTACGCTCTTCAAATAAGCGATCAACTTTTTGGGAAAGTTTACTAATTGCTTCCATTAATCTATCCATAACGTTGTCAACTTCTTTTCTAGTAACGTATTCTTTGCCAAGTTCTTCTCGAGTTCGATTTAATAGTATATCAATGCGCCTTATTTCGCGTACTTGTGCACCTATGATAATTATCAGGGGCGCAACGATTAGGGATAGTATTGCGTTCCATATTATCGTTTCCGAGTCCATTTTAGTGTCCTGTGTGTGATTGGGTGCATACACCCGTATTTTTGATTTATAATATTACTTAAATATTCCCATATTATATCAAACTTGAGATTTGATGTCAAGAAATATTTTTTGGTTGTCATTTGCATAATAAAATTTAAATAGTATTTATGATATGAGACGTATGTATATACTATTTGAAAATATTTTGAAAACTAGACATCAACTATATGAGTAACTTGTAAGTCTTTGCATGTGTTTTTTAAAAATAATTTTATACACTAAATATTTTTATAGGCTCTGACTTGCCTTTAACCAGTATATCACCTATATTTTCGAATCTATGGGGTATCCTACATTGCTTCATAGTGTCCTCAGATACTATGATTTTCCATTCTTTATAATCATTTCTACCTGCTGTGGCTTCTAGCCTTGCCGCTAGATTCACCGCATCTCCTATAACTGAATAGTCAAAACGAGTTTCTGATCCCATATTACCTACTATACAAGTTCCTGTATTAACTCCTGTTCCTACATTAATAGGAGGTAGTTCTAGTCCTTCTTCTTTAAATCTTTTATTTAGCTCTTGTGTCTTTTTATTAATTTCTATAGCTGATTTAACTGCTAAATCTGCGTGGTCTTCACAATCTAATGGTGCGTTCCAAAATGCCATAATACAATCACCCATATACTTATCGATTGTGCCTCCATTATCCAAAATAATCTTAGTCATACTATTAAGGTAAGTATTAATTAAATCTACCAAGCCTTCTGGGTCGTCTTTTTTCTTAAATGCTTCTGAAACTGGTGTGAATCCCATAATATCTGTAAATAAGAAAGTCATTTCCCGTCTTTCTCCCCCTAGCTTCAATAAAGAAGGATCATCTTGTAGCATTTTTACCATGTCTGGTGATAAATAAGTACCAAATTGTTTCTTAACCTGTCTTCGAAGAAAGAATTGTTCTATAAACGCTCTAAAAGTAAGAATTGACCAGTATAAAAAGCCTATAGTAATGATTCCTGATATATCTATTAAATATCCTTGGACAAATGACCATACTGACCAGTAATAAAGTGATACAAAAGAAACTATAAGTATAGGAATAGATAAAAATATCCTAGATGCTGTAAATAATAGTATTAAAACTATTCCTAGGGCTATTCCTATTTCGGCTGTCTGCATCCATATAGGTTGTGTAGGACTAGTTCCCATTATAAGGTGATGTAAAATATTAGCTTGTATCTCGTGTGGGTACATCATGCCTTTTGCTGTAGGTACTGGATTTACAACTCCTTCTGCTGTAACTCCAAATATAACGAAACTTGCTCCTGTTATTGGGTTTTCCAAATATTCTTTTGCACTCTGTTGGTAGAAGTCTATATTCGATGTCATCCAAACTCGTGCATTAGCGTCAGTCTCTATTGTTGGATAATTTGGTATTCTTAACCATTCTATTCCTGTTTGTCCTGTTTTAAGTTGATAACTTGGATCTCCTACTGCAACTCTTAACATCTCTAAAGCGAAGGAAGGGTATATTGCATTTTGCGAGCTGACTGCGAGAGGTATTCTTCTTACTACACCGTCTAGTTCTGGTGCACTTGTTATAAGTCCTACTCCTTTTGCAGTGCTTGCGAGGGAGGGAGTTTGGCGTAAGATACCTGGGTATCTAAATAACCAATTCTTTGGGTCTTCTCCGATTTGAGCAGTTCCTACATGAGGACCACCTTCTGTTGCTTGTACTGAAGCTGCATAAGCTAATACGGTTGGTTTTATCGCCATTGCTGTTGATAGTTCTGCGTCATTTACTATGTCTCTTATATCGGGATCAGGCATTAATACTGTGATGCCTGGAACGGCATTTGTTTTCCATATTAATTCTTTATAAAGAGTTCTAGGAAGTGGATAGCCTCCGTATTCTTTTACTATTTCTTCATCTAAATTTACTAAGAGAATATTCTCGTTTTGTACTCTAGATTGTGTTAGCATAAGCCAATCAAACGACTTAAGCTCAAGAATTTGTAAAGGGTATGGGTTCCATATTAAAACCCCTAAAAAGCTTAATCCTATAAATAAATTAATAAGTTTATTAAAAACGCGTTTCAAGATAAAA
>Ga0098040_1000552_pt1 | contig 17236 bp, 12 predicted proteins | sample 7_EtaG_FD_75065 | JGI IMG/M metagenome (GOLD analysis project Ga0098040, IMG submission 75065) | Marine viral communities from the Subarctic Pacific Ocean - 7_ETSP_OMZ_AT15161 metaG | ecosystem: Environmental > Aquatic > Marine > Oceanic | place: Pacific Ocean | collected 2015-01-08
ACGTTTCCCAGGTACCCTTTGAGGCCGTTTGTTATTGCTGGGCATGCGGGGCTGATACCCTCTCCGACAATCAGATTTTTAAATTTAACCTTAAAGATTGGGTCTCCGCCACTTTTTACATGAACCCTATCTGTGTTAGTATCTGCGGATTTTTCAATCACAGGATAAATCATCTTTACTAAGAGAGCCAAATCATTTAAATTCTTCTTGCCCTGATAATCGTTGAAAGCTATTAGATCTAATCCGATTTGCATTTGTCGGTCAACAGATCTTATTTTTCTGACTGGTTCTGGATGCCCAATAAAGGTTGTTGTATCTAATCCTGTATCAAAGTTGTCACTAAAATTTGTTAGAAATGCTTTGAATGCGACGCGGGTCTGGCAATGCATGCCGTAAATATCAATATAAAGACCATGTTTGTTTGCCAAAGCATCAGAATAATCAGTAGCCTTATTTTTGTCCCAGGGGCCCCACCGTCGACTCTTGAAGTGGGGTTTGTTTTCGTTAGAATTATAAGCCATAACACAGTCTCCTATTATCTAAATAGGTTGGTTTTAAATTTTGTATGATTAAGTTGGTGCAACTCTTACATCACCATTCTCTTGAATAATTTGGAGAACGGTTTGTGCAAGTGCTCGACCGCCAGCATTAAAGTTAATTGGCTGATTGATAACCTTTTGCGGAGGCTGAACTCTCACGCCTCCTCCGCCACCGCCGCCGGCGCCAGTGGAAACCATCATATTTGTTATCGCTTGTGCGCCAGCCATTTGGACATTCACTGAGGCTTTCGCATAATCTTCTGCCGCTCTTGCAATCTGAACGGCGTGAGTTGCATCTGCTGCCTCTACGTTTGCCGTGGTCCTAACCATGTTGGAAAACATACTAACTGTTTGTGCAGCTTCCGGGCCGATCTCTTTTAATTTGTCTGCAGCAATTACAATGTTCTCAAATCCTGAAACCTGCATGCCAAAAACAAAACCTTTGGTTGCTCCTTCCACGCTCTTCATGGCCGATCCGAGGGCCCCAAGCTGTTGAATGGCTCCGCCACTGGCGAGATTACGGATCGACCCGGCTGCATCATTAACCTTGGTACTAAAAGAAGTTAGGCCACTGGCTGAGGAACGCAATTTTGAAAGACCAACGGATGCAGTGTCTGAAGCTGCGCCCATGGATTGCAGGCCGCTAGCAAAAATAGAAGGTAACTGAAAGGCTGGTGGTGAATTTTCTTCTGTGAAAGCATTTGTGAGCGTATAGATCCCTGCGGCGACAAGACCTATTGGACCCAATATAGACCTGCTGGCCATTCCCATAAGACCAAAACTGGCTGCGAGGGCACGGACTGCTGAGTCCACTTTGATGATGGCTGCAGCCATAAGACCAAATTGTGCAATTGCCTGGCCTGATGTCGACCCTATGAAGGTTGACAAGCCATTAATTATACCTGTGATACGACCGATCAATGGTTCCATACTCACAGCCAACTTCATCATTGCCAATCTAAGATTTTCTGCCATAGTTTTTGTGCGACGGCCTAGTTCTACAAGGTTCGCTTGTTTTGCAGCGGCTCTGCTTGCTTCTGCTTGATATTGATGCAAGGAACTATTGAAGAACTTTTGGGCTTCTCCGACTGATCTGAATCCTGCTGCTGCGGTTAGGGCTTTTCTCTCATACCTACTCAAAGAGTCAAACGATCTCCCGGAAAGCTGCAGCGACTGGTGCATCATCGACATTCTTTGGCTTTCTGTTGCATAAACCATCTTGATACTATTCAGATATGGGCCGCCTAAGATACCGTTTAACCTTCCAACTGCGTTTGCGGCGCCGTCAAATGTATCGAATTGCCCTGCAACACTTACCAAGTCTTGCATTGATATGCCTGTGGCGCGAGCCTGAGAGGCTAATTGTACGAACACTGACCTCATTTGATTTCCGTGTGCTGCGAGGGTTGGGGCTAGCGCATTGAACTGACTTAGTGTGGCATTCAAGTTCATACCCAGAGCTTGTGACATGTTGATTATGCCGCTCGTTGCTCTTTGTGCTGCTCCAGAGGACATTCTCAAATTGTTTGTAAAGAATTCTAATGCAGAAACTGTTCCACGGGTGTCGGCGCCAGCCTCTGTCATTTTTCCGGCGAAAAGCGTTAGTTCAGTTCTAGTTGTTTCAGTGGCGCCTTTGAACATTCGCATGCCGTTGTAAAGTTCTGCTTGTGCTGCGCCGGCTGATCTGAAGTCTAGCCCGAGTTCTTTAAGCTGACGAGAGGCGCCCATAAGAGAGCCAGTAAAGCGCTCAGAAGCTCCTGTAGAGCGCACAAACTGACCGCGGAGGGCATCTTGTGCCACGAGCAGTTGTTCGGTTGCAGAGGCCACTGGGCCGGCTATGCCAATCATTGTTCTTTTGAACAATTCTCCTGCTGATTTTCCTTGACCTAGATTTGAAATAATGCCTTGTAACTGAAAGGCGATTCCACCAAACGAATTTGCTATTCCACCCATAACGGTTTGGTTGAATGTTGTTCCTAAACCTGCTGCGGCGCCGATCTTCTGTGTTAGACTGTTAAATGCTGCAGCTTGGTTAGCCAGGGCCGCTGTTTGCTGAATGGTTGTCCGGAGACGCTGTGCTTCTGAATCACGAAAAGTTTTACCAACGTTGATTAGTTCTTGATATCTTTGAGTTTGCTGGTTAAGCGCCGAGATCTCCTCAGATGACATTGATTCAACGCGTTTTTTATTGGCGAGGATTGCCTCATTTGCGTCAATCAGTTTTTGAAGCTGTGCATCAGTCTGATTTAATAAGGCGATCTCTTGCTGTTTAGCGCTAACTATAGCTTGTTGCTTAGCTAGTGCAGCTTGTAAGGCAGTTTGTGTTTTCCCTGAAGATTTAGCTAACTCATCATACAGTTTAATAGCTTCTTCAACTCTTGCATTTAACTGTTTTTGAAGTTCTAGTTGTTGTTCTGTTATTTCGGGTGGCGGCATCTATTGTCTCCTTAGCTTAGGGGCCAACGAAGACCTGTTTGCATTTCAAATTGTCTAAGGGCATTATCAAGTCTAGCAGAACTAGCCCAAGTTGTTGGATTGTTCAAGCCTAGATTATAATATTTTTGAAGATAGTTTGCCTCTGCAGAAATTGCATTCAAAAAGGAATCAACTTCTTTCTGCGCGCCTGTAATTTGCAGAGCCCCGGAGGCTCCGTTCAAAATCTTTTCTAAGGCCAAGGCTATCTGGCCTCCAAAGGACTCTAAGTAAACTTCATTAAGCTTTTTTTCTTTTAAAGCGCTTAAATCAATTTTTATAGTATCTGAAAGTTTTTCTTCTTTGAGGTTATGCATGTTTTATACCAATGGCAATCAAAATAAATAGTTATCCATATTATTTTTGGAAGTTTTTGGTATCACGAGTAACTTTATCCATTTCATCTTTTTCCATCTTGAGTTGTTCTGTTAGTTTATTAACAAACCATTCTCTCAATTTAATGGGAAGATTGTACGCTTCTGTAAAACTCCAACCACCATAGTATTTTAAGTAAAAGAACTGTTCATACACCGATTCAGTGTATTTCTCACTTAGGCCAAAAAAAGTCTGCCGTAAACGGCAGATCAACCTCCTCTCCGTGAGAGCATGCTGGGCATGTGAACTGTTGATTTAAATCAACGTTTGGCATAATCTTTGTATAAAGGTTTCTGATGTGGTGCGAATCTAGTGCCGGCATTACATCGATAAAAGAATTAACTGTGTTAGAATTTGAATCTCCATTAACGGAAACGATCATCAAACCAAACTGGTCGGTCAAAACGGCCTCTGGTAAATTATGTTTTCTGCGGCGCTCGGATAGTTCCATCAATTTCTTTTCATCTGCGCTCGTCAGAAGTCGAAGTTCTAACTTAACTTTTGAAACGGGGAGATCTACGATAAAAGTTCCATTTTCAGTTTCGGAAGCTTCTTGGTTTGTAGGAGCCTCGCCGGGGTCAACCTTTGTTTCAGTTAAGTCAAAAGTATAATTGACAACGGATGTGCAGGCCGGGCAGGCCATTTTTGTGTCATACTTTGGGCCGTATCCTGTGACACGGGCTGCAACAATGAGTGCGTTTTTGTCCCCAACAAGCAGGTCGTCAACATTGATCTCTTTATTGACAACAATATTCTGTAACATCCTTTCAATTGCCACACCTTTTCTCAAAAGAGACTGAGACGTTAGAATATCCTCGTCCTTTGCTGTCATATATCTTATTTCAATTGAATCGACACCGTATAAGGGGTGGTCGTCTGGATAATATCTGCCGCGAGAAGGCAAGTCTACAATTTCAGTCGGCGTAGCAAAACTAAATGTGTTACTACCTGGTTGTTCCATAACGGGGGGGGGAGGTGCAGGTTGTCGTGCGCCGCTGCGTTCCTCATTATTTCTGGCTGTCATATTTTACCTCATACATGATTATATGATACAAGATTTTTTTGATTATGTTAAATATTATTTTTAAGCTTTGGTAAATGTTGCGAAATCGTATCTAATTTCCATACTGATGTCTAACATTGCATCCGAATCATAGGCAAGGCTTCCAAACTTCGCACTTTTGACCCAAGGGTTGAAAAACTTCCAAGTTTCAATAAGAGTGTCGTTGGCGCCGCGTTGTTCAATTCGAACTTGTGGACCTAAAGCATCAATTGCTTCAGCTTTAGAAATAGTAGCGAGACCTCCAGACTGTAGCTGACCTTCTGGTGCAGCGTAGCCGGATCTTCTGAGCATCTGCAGAATTTTTTGTGAAGTATCTGGATTGACAGGATCCACCAGGGTGACATTAATCGAATCCCAGCTTAACTGTCCCGGGTAATAAAAATAATGCCCATAGAAGTTATGAGATGTTTCGTTGATAGAAAATCCTGGCTTATCAACTGATTTGATTACAAACTCAGGGATTGTGGAATTGCTTGCAAAAAACAAAAACCGATGTGAACGCTTTGGTTCTAAAGTACTGTCTGTCCAAAATGACATTTATTAGGTCTCCTTAGTATAATAATTAGTGCTTATTATCAAAATAGCTGAAATTAATCTGCGAATGATGCTCCTGAATCTGTGATTACAAAATCAAGTGCAATGAATTCAATTGCTTGTGCTGGTTTCAAGAAGATTTTTGCATACAAGATATTTCTATCAACCAACTCAGGCGTGGTAGTGGTCTCATCCAGTACAACTTTATAGTCGACTAAACCTTGGCCACTTTTAATATTGGACAACAATGTTTCAACTTGGCCAGCGAACTTATTCCATGTTGCTTGCACATTTTGTTCAAACAAGGTAGTTGCTGCAATTCTAGAAACTTGTTTCTTTATCAAAAGTAACAAACGACGCACGTTGATTCTGTCCAAAGCAGAAGGCGTCACTTGAAGAGTCTTTTGTCCAAAGACGACGACACCCTCGGCAGGGAACGATGCGATAGGATTGATATTTGCAGCATAAAGGTCATCTCGCTCCTCTGAGGTGAGTTGTAATTTAACACCTGTTACTGGTATACCTGCTGCGCCGGCGGAGAGTCCACCACGGGTGAATCCTGCTGGGGCAAACCAAACTTCGCGGACAGCCTCGCTGTATGCCAAGGTACCCAAGGCGACGACGGAGGGTGGAGCGTACACAAGCCTATTGGCGTTAGTATCCCTAATTTGAACAAAGGGATAATACGCTGCTGCATAACTTGAATTAACCTGTCGGCTTTTCAAGTTATTGACCGTTGTGGTAACGTTCGGTCGATTAGTGGCTTCTGTAGCAGTGTTCTCGTGAGGAGGAACATAGTCGCCCTCAAGATCAACAATGGCCATACAATCGGCTCTGTCCTCACATGTTTCAATTAAATGATCTGTAAGGGCAGAATTTGTGATACCTGGTATAACTGCTAGATTAGCTTCGATAACCTCCGGGTCTTTAATTGTATCAATTGCTCTCTTGATTGAATAGAAAGCGTAGTTTCCAACCTCAGTTCCGGCAGTCATAAACGTGTTTCTGAAAGGGTCTTTCTCAGTAATGTCTAGGCCGTCGCTACCGCCGTGGAAAACGGTAGTGAACTTATTGTAGCCGAGACCCGAGCCTGTTAGAAGCGCGCTTGAGCCAGACGTAGAGCTGATGGAGCCATTGTCACTGCCGGCTGTGGTGCCGCCGGTGAAAAGTGAGGGTACATTAACACTACAACAAGCATCCCAGTTTGTTTGATCGCTCAAAGTAATAGTGGTATTCCCGCCGGAACCTGCGGTGCCTTGTGTAAGAGAAACCTGACCGCTGGCGGGGTTCGTCGCTGCAATGTTCAAAGAAGAAGCGTTAATCGCATTTACCAAAGCCGTAGCGAAAGCGGCGGGTGTGGAAGTATTAGCTACTGCAGTGTTAGTACCAGCGGCGCCGTTGTCGGTGCTGTCCGCCTCAAAAACCACTGAGGTTGTAGACACGTCGGTCAACGTGATTGTAGTCGCGTCATCTACTTTTACGTTGAAAGTCCAAGTTGCTGTGGCCTTTTCATTTGAGTGTGACGCTCTAGAACCCGAAATATATTGAATTAAGCCGCCATCATTGCGGTCTGCGATATCATCAAGAGAAAATACATAAGAATATTCTACACTAGTGGTATCATCGTCTGAATCCAAAGTGCCGGGTAACGGACGCAATACATCAAAAACACTCTTATCTAATTTAGCAGATCCCGACTTTCCTAAGTCAACGCCCCAGTACTGGCTGCTTTGCTTATCCATGCGGTTTTGACGGCCATCATGTTTCAAAGGAAGAATTGGGAACATATAGGACGATGTAGAAAATGGTGGAAATTGTGGTTCGCGGCAATTTAAGCCATCGATATCCAAGGGAAGTTCGCCATCTCCCTTAATAAAGGAAGCGTGACCCAAAGCATCAAGCTCAGTTACATTAGTAATCGAACTAACATCCTTGACTTTTGGAGCCCCAAAGAAACCAAACGGAAGCAATTCCGGGGCGGTTGCACCTTGTGCAACTTCTGTGTTCATTTCCACATATACACTTCTGGAACTGTTATCATAGTCACCATAGTGGCGATATCTTCTTTCAGTCTCATCCCAAATTTGATATTTGTCGCCAATCTTTCTAGCCACATAGTTTTCAGAATCAGGATTCAAGGAACAGTTGGTGAACTTTTCGATGAAACGGACTGCTTTGTCGGTGTCATCCATTTTTCTAATTGCAACAGTAAAGCTTCCGAAGGGATCAGATTTATTAGACGATGGCTTAATATCCTGAATGGAGACTTTAAGATTTCTCTGAGTCCATTCACCGTGTTCTCTAGCGATAAGCCTGAAAAGTTTTTGTTGATCAGCCGGCTTATAACTAGCTGCGTTGCCAAGGTCTTGGCCAATAAACCATCCACTTCGTGCTTTGGTAGCTGGACGTTGATGATCACCCCACTCAATTGCAGAGGCGCCCTGAGAAGAAAGTCCAAGAATTACACCGTGTGTAACATCGTTCAAACTGGTGAGCTTCCCACGTTGTTGGCCAGGATATTCTTCCGCCAGCAAACTGCGCTCAAAGCTTTCTCCTAGAAAGTAATTTTTATATGCAGTGCCGGTTGAACTAACAATATCACTGTTTGTCACAATTGGATTAGTATTTAATACCTTTCTAATATAATTGTCGGAATTCTCATCAAAATTGAAAACAACCTTTTCGGCCGTTCCGCCACGTATGGTGGCCTTAGTACCGATGAGTGCTGTAAATTCTGCGCTTTTGTTAGCAGAGGAGGTTGCGATTGAGACGGCCATAGATGCTGAGGTTTGGTTGGGTGCATCATAATCATCGCTGAAGCCCTGTTCGATTGTACCCGTAAGAGCAATCAAACTACCTTCATTCATTGCATAAAAGACCGCGCCGAGATTCCAAGTTTGTGCACCATTAGACTGAGAGTTCATTAGAAACAGACCATAGGCTCCGCCTGCGGCGCCTTCGGTGGCAGTGCCGACGTTTCCTGCATCCCAGCCGGCGTTCTGATCTCCATCGCCGGAAGTTCTATTGGAAGAGTGTTGACCATTTAACCTTATGATTGTTAATGGTGATTGGTTTTTAAGCCATGCCTGGGCTGCATACCCAGCATAAGTTGGAGAGGAGTAATTACCTTCTCTAAAAACATCGCCTGCTCGACCTCCTGGCATGGGTTCTCCAAATAATTCTACATATTCAGAAAACGAATTTACCGTGACCGGGATCATTCCGGGACCTTTTTCTGTTCTACCAATAATCACCGGTCCTGGGGGTAGGCCAACTCCTGGAAGCTGGGAGTTATCAATCTCTTCTAGAAAGATTCCGGGTGAAACAAACTTAAACTTTTTTTCAGCCATGCTGCTCTGTCTCCTTTAGTGTTTAAATCTAAACAATTCTTAAATAAATAGTAAGAGAAACCGTGAAACTCCAAAACTATTCTGTATAAAATCCTCTCTTATCAATATGTTCTGGTTCATCTCCGGTAATTACGCGTTCCCGGGGAATTTTTGCCTCTACTGCATTTTCTCTAATAACTATTTTTGGTTGTTCTTGGTTCTTATCTTTTCCAATCAAATAACCTAAAACCCTTACTTGGATGTTCGTCTCATATGACTTCTCTTCGTTGCCAAGCGAGGCTGCATTGGTATTTGGAGAAAAACTGTCCTGAAAGAATCCTTCATACTTATGCCCGTCTCTTTGGAGAAGAAACTGATTGATTGCTCCAGTTTGAGTTATAAAAGGCATGAGTATTTGATTCATTTGTTGTTGGTATTCTGTTCTCAATGTTATTTGATACATCATTTCTACATAAACTGGCATTGGTATTGATACATTTTTATAAACAACTTTATTATTTTGTCTTGGGAAGTTTTTTTGCCCCATCAATCTAAAAGCATCTTTGTTGGCAAAGTTTGAAGTTTTTTCTTGATTGATTACTTTCCCAATTGTAATTGAGGCGCCCTTTTTATCAAGGAAAGGAGGCATGTAAGCTTGAAAAATCCCTTTGTTGGCAGGATTTTTACTAATGGAAGTTCTTTCAATCGTAATTAATGGAAGTATTAATACTCCATTTTCGTCTCTCAGATCTTTATTGTTTTTAACCTGGTAAGCTCTTTCAGTTGCCAACCAAGTAACTGGTGTTTTTTTAAATCCGCTGTTGGTTTCACAAAAAATATTCATCTCTTCATCTATAAACTCAAACATCGCCCTGTCTATGTTCTCTATTGTCGAGGGTTGCACAAGAATTTCTTCTATTACATTAGAAGTTATCGTAGCGTCGTGACGAGGATTTTTGTTTTTATTATTTGGCATCGAAAAGTCCCTCGCGAGCTTTTATACAAGTCGCAGTAATTTGAAACTTGTGGTCAATTTGGCCAAAAAGTTGTTTTGGTTCTGATAACGAGACAAGTTCATAATATATATCTCCGTAAGACAGGAAATCACCCACACGAACAAATAAGTCTTGGTCTTCTGTCAATCTTCTTTTATGAAAATGAACTGTGATGTTAGAATCTTTATCTATGCCGACGTTGTTCATAAAGGAAGTTTGAAGTCCTGCAAATTCAACCAATGCATAAACTCTAATTGGTGGCAAAAATGTCTTGCTTATCGCTTCTCCATAAAGATCATGAAAGTTTGTATGTTCTAAACTAACAGGATAATATAAAATTTGTTGACCTACCACCTGTTCGATTAATTCATCGTTAACTTGCTTAACTAAATCGCGTTCTTTTTTACCAGCGAATAATGGAGGAGGTGGTTGATTTGGTTGTGACCATTTTTTTGGCATTTTTTAACCTCCTTTATCCGACGAATATAGTTAATGGTATTTTTTCTTGCACCTTTAGTGCTGCGTCTGACATGGTAGCTTCTTGTTCTGCCAATCTTGCATAAGTTAGCTCATCAAGGACTGTTTTTAATTCATCCCTGAGCGCCGTTTGTTCTTCTTTGCCTTGAGAAATTAAATCTGCACCATTTAAAGTTATTGCCTCTCCTGGAATTGGGATAGACGCAAATTTGCTTCTCACTTGGCCCAACATTTCTTTGCAGACTGCTAGGGCATATCTTCTAATCCATTGCTTGCCTATTGAATTTATATTTTTATAGGGTATATTTTCAAAAGGCAGAGTGTTCATATTGTTAACGCCGGCGACATTACTCTTTCTGTCCTCATCCTCTTCCCAAGCGTCTTTGGCATTTCTAATAATAAATTCAAACCAAATTTTTCTCGGACTAACTTGCGTCGTTTGCGGATATATTCTTAATTTATTATTTCTAAGTTCATAAGAGTAATGAGAATTTCTTGTATAAATTGCATCTTCAAAAGATAAAGACTGAAGCTTGTTTTGCCACACTGGCACTATCTGAAACTGAGAATCATCTGCAAACTGTCCATAATTTTGCAAATTTCCTACGGTATTTAAACCACCATAATAACCATAAAATCTCCACATAGCGGAGGGGGTTTTATAAAATACTTTTTTAATTAATATTCTACTGTTTCCAACTTTTCCATAATAAGGAACGGTTTCATCCGAGGAGGCATTGCTTGCAACAACAGTTTGAAGATCATAATCTTGTTTGCCGTTAACTGTAGACACTGAGGCGGAGTAAACTGTTTCATATCCTCCAACGGATGCCTCTGTTGATAAAGCATCTCCAATTCTTCTGGCGTAACCGAACTCTAAATTGGGAAATTTAAGAGCGACATTTGAACCAGTCAAGTCGCGGCCTGATTCCCGGTGGAGGCTTCCTGATGTTATGGCGCCATCTTGATCAAAACTGCCTGTTGTGCCGCCGAGCATCGATGACAGTGCATTTTTGGACTGGTGGATATTAACAATATAAGAATATTCTAAACAAGCTTCTTCATATGCTGAATATACCTGACCTTCAGTTATTTCAAGGTCCAGTACATCACCGCCTAATTTTTTATATGTGTAACTAACTTGGTCGCATGCGCCTCGGAGAAAATCTTTATCTGTTGTCTCAGACTCTTCATCAGCCCTAGATGCATATAAATACATTCCAAAAGCCAAAGAGCCTGAAACGGACCCTACCGTTCCAGTGGCTGGTAATCTAATCGCACTTATTGTGCTTGCGGGTGTTAACTGTGTGGTTCTGGCCATTCATGCGGACTCCTATAATATATGTAGTTTTACCTTTAGATAAAAGAAACCCCCACCTCGTAAAAGGTGGGGGTCATGATTATAAATCATTGAGATTTAAGAATTAACCAAACGGAGTTGCAGCGTCACCACTGGAGTGGAGAAGTGCTTCAACAAACCATCTATTCGATGCAGTTGCTACTAATTCAATAACTCCTGCAACACCGGTGGTCGTACGATTAAGTGTTATCACGTCATCGTCGCTACCATCTGGCGCGAAAACCTCGTACGCGGCGGCGGTACCGTCTGCCGTGTCTTGCATAAGTGCATAACCATTAAACAAGGTAGTTGTAGCATCAGCTGTAACCGTGTGGCTATTGGATGTTGCTCCACCAAAAACTAGTTTAATTCTATCACCGACCCTTGTAATAGCTGGCAATGTGACTGCGCAGCCGTCAAGTTTGGTGATAAGGTATACATATCCTGCTGCAGCTGTAAAATTAGCCGTTTTCGCGGAAGTGCCGTTTGGGTATAACGAAGTCATACCGTCGACGTTTGCTACCATTGGATGCTTTGCATTCCTGTTTCTCAATAAATTAATTGCTCTTTTAGAACCCATTATTTTTTCCTCCTATATTGTAAAAGTAATGGACATGCGGATAAACCGCTTGTGTACAATAAATAGTCTTCAGTATATAAAAAAGAAGGCCCCGAGCTTGCGCCCGGGACCTTTTTATAGACAAGATCTCAAATTCATTTAAGAATTATTTTTGAGAATTACCCAAGAAGGTCCTCTACAATGACAAGACCGTACATGTCAGGACGTACCATCTTCTTAGCGTAGCGGGTCATGACGCCCTTACGGGGCACGAAGTCCTCTACACCAAAAATGGTAGGAGTGACCTGCAGCGGTACATATGGAGCGTAGACATAACCACTTTCAAGGAAGCTATTGCCTTTGCGACCACAAAGTACGACATTGCGGGGGAAGTAGGGATCTACATAGATGTCCCACTTCTTGCTGAGAGAACCGGTCTTGACGGCTCCAACGGTGCCACGGTCGGCATCGCCAGTAACGTCGGCCCGGAAGCCAGCAGTGAACTCAAGGATGTTGGCAACCTCAGGTCCGCAAACAAGGAAGTTTGCGCCACCACGAAGTGTCTTACGATGAATCTGTGCAGAAACGTCGTTAATGGTCTCGACAAGAGTCTCATACCATTCAGACACAGTACCAGTGAAGTCAGGAGCAACAGTAGTTGCGCCAACCTCGTGACCAGCAGTGCGGTGTACAAACTTACCAGGATTACGGGACCAGTAATAAGTACCAGCCGCTGAACCTTTGATAAGATCTTCAAGAATCTCACGGTCAATCTCAAGAGCAATCTGCTCAGAAAGAATACCAGTAAGCTCGACCTCAGCATCAAGGTTATGGTATGCGTTAAGGTCCTGACCAAGCTCTGGGGTCCATTTGGCCTTCAGCTTCTTGGTTTGGGCAGTAACGGATACACTGTCGACCTTGATATCGATCTCAGGGATTCCTGCGCTGTTGTCGTTCTCATCACCTTCGAGGGCCCACTCAGTGGTACCTACTACAGCACCCTGGCTGTGGATTCGACCACCACCGGTGAAGTTATCAGTGATTGGAAACTCAAAACCAATTCCAGAATCAGCGCCGGCGGTGACCAATCTGGCCAACAAGTTGGCCTCTGTAACTCCGGATGCAGCTTCCCAGTGTAACTGAATACGGAAGCCTTCAGCGCTGGAGGGATCGGTCTTGGTAACGTTACCAGTCGTAGACGCAGAGTGAACTGTAGTCAAACGGCGAATCAATTTACTTCCTTCACATGTTTCACCCGCAAATGGTGCGGAAGCAGTGGTGTTCAAAGCAATCAAGTTATTAAGATTGAGTTGAGACAGCACAGCACTACCAGTAATGGTTGTAACCAAAACAGTGGATCCACTAAGATCAGGATCATAGCGACAAAGCTTATTCATAAGATCTGTCGAATCAGTAAGACCAACGGTACCACCAGCAATTGCGACCTGGCGGACGTCGCCGGCGGAGCCAGTTGAACCAGCATAGCCGTTGTTCAAGTTGTAGAAACCAGAACTACCAGTGATATCAACACCACCAGTAAGTTGATGGCCAACTACCTTACCACCATAGAGAGAGTCGCCGCCATTAAGGCCTAGGCGATCTGAATTGAACGTAAAGTCCAAGAAGAAGATCAGACCAGAAGGTAAGCTCATGGGCTGAACGCTAACAAGATCGTTAGCAATAAGACCGCCAAATACGCGACGTACAAGTGGGAACGCTACGGAAGCGAAACCTTCTACATCACCGGAGGCCATTGTGGAAGCTTCGCGGAGAAGCTCCTTGGCTTGATTCTCTAAGAGAACAGCCATACCAGTACGGGAACTATCGCTACCAAGTCCCTCCAAAAGTCCAGTCTTCTCCCACTTATTGAGTAGGGCTTGACCTTCCTTTTGGAGATCTCTGTTAACGATTCCCTCAGTTAACTTTTGTAATACAGACATTTTTTTAATTCTCCTTTATTATTAATTTTTATCTTTAATACCTGCTAAGACCTTCCATCTATTTGATATCGGGTCTGAAGTTTTTGCCTCGCTTTTACGGCGTGGCAAAATTGTTGAAGAACGTTTAACTGCTTCGCTTAGTGATTGTGGAGCGCGTTTTTGACGACGCGATCCCACCGTGCTTTGAAGAGTTTCATACACTACCCTAGCTTCTTCAACGGATTGAACCTCTGAAATAGCATCGACAATTTTATTTTTTTGCCGCTCATTCAAGGAGATATTACTCAAAGTTCGATTTGTGTAAAGTAGTTTTGCGTTTACGAGATTGATTTCCTCAAGTCTATTTTTTAACTTTCCAAGGAGACCCCTGTACTTGTCATTTTGTTCTTTAAGATTCTTCAATCCATTTTCGTATTTGTTGTTTAAAGCCTTAAGCTCTTTGTTCTCGCATAAGGTTTCTTCTGCTTGGTGGTTGGCTCTGATTCCTTTACCAGGAACTAGGGCTCCATCAAGCTCATTTTCTTCTTGTGCTATAGTTTCGTCTACATACTCTTCGAGGTCAGCATTGTTTGTGCCTCCTCCAGGGACGCCACTTGGCACGGGTTTCACATCAACAGTGAGAGCCTCTACAATTTCTGCAAGGTCTTCTTCCGTGATATCAATTTGTTCTTCTTCCAGGCCGGGACGGCCATGGTAATAGTTAGTGATTGGGCCACCTGAATTTGGGGCTTGCATCGATGCTGGATCACTCTCTACGATAATATATTCGCCGTCGTTGTCGATACTTTCCATCATCATCATTTCTTCCTCCTCAGGGGGCATCATGCCGGCTTCGGGGCCCATAGGGGGCATTCCGGCGGCCTCAGGGGGCATGCCACCCATTCCCATCATATCTGGGGCTGGAGCAGCTTCGTGATCCTGATTTGCCAAACGATGAAGGTCACTAAAATTGATTTCTACAGTCTCTTCTTCCTCTGGGCATGGGCAAAGTTTTTCACCATCCGTTGCAGCAAGTGGGATTTGATCCAACAAAGCTGACTCTTCAGGAGGGGCGCCCATGGCCATTGGATCCATTGGGGGGGCGCTGCCCATCATCATTTCTTCTTCACCCGGCAGGGGCATAGGTTGTTCTAATAAGGTCTCAACCGTATTTCTGATTTCTTGAGAATATTTCTCAAGGATAGTTTGTTCTGCATTTTTGAGCGCGGCTTCTTTGAGCGCCTCGGCATCAACAATAGCTTGTTCTAGCATTTTTGACATTATATTCTCCAGGGAAATTAATTGCTAAATATAAATAGTGTGTTATTCTCACAAATGACATTTTATTCCTCAAGTCTACTTTCTAGCTCTTCTACTTTTGCTGAAAGTTCTTGAACTGCCTTTACAAGGGGGACTACAAATGATGCAAAGCCTATACGCTGCTTGCCATCATCTTGCTCAATCCATCCCGTAAAATAATCAGCATTACAACTATCCATAGCCTTTTTTACTTCCTGAGCGACAAACCCATAATATTTTGTGGTGTCTTCTTCTGTTCGCTTAGGATCATGATCTTGCCATTCCTCTGGATATTCTGATTTAGGCTTTTCATTATAAGTTACAGTGTTAAGCTTATTAATAAAGTTTAGCCCTAATACTGCATCTTCAATATTTTCTTTCATTCTGGCGTCGGATGAGTGAGTCCATGAATTTCCGGAGCCTTCATAGGCAAGAGTGTAATGGCCGTCGTTGTTGCCAATATGAACTGTGCTGTCAGCAGTACCCGTAATATTATTGCCAATAACAATTTGATTGTTTGCTGTGGCGTCTTGGATATCGGCATTAAATCCAAGACAAGTATTTTCGACACCTGTTGTTGTAACGTCGCCGGCGTTAGCACCTACGAAAGTATTGGAATGAGCAGTGGTTATCATAGCAGTGCCGGCTTGCGCGCCGAGAGCGGTATTGTTATTGCCGTCGATATCATTAGTTCCGCCACCAGTTGTATAGTCACCCATCATCGCGTTTGCACCGAGAGCGGTATTACCAGTACCAGTGCCAACATACCCGCCGGCTGAGGCTCCAACTGCCGTATTCATCCCCTGATTGTTTGCGGATACGGCCTCGGAAAGTGCACCATAACCAACGGCAGTGTTACTGTCACCATGAGTCATAGACCCTAGAGCAGCATAACCAACGGCAACATTATACTGACCTTCAGTAACGCTTGCGCCTGCGGACGCACCAATAAATACGGCACCATCTGCATCAGCAACCAGAGATCCGGCGCCGGCCCCAGACCCAATAATAACTAAGCTGTCAACGTCTGCTGCGGCGCCACCGGCATTCAAACCAATAAGTGTGTTATCGTCACCAGTCGTGATTGCGTCACCTGCGAGCGCTCCAACAATCGTGTTATTGTTTGCAGCACCTTGTAAAAGTAGGCCGGATTCGGAACCTACACATGTATTATGAGTACCTGTGAGTTTGGTTGCTCCAACACCTTGACCTGCTTGATTTCCAACAAAGGTACTGTGGGTACCAGTGGTAAGAAACTGGCCCGCTTGATATCCAACTGCGGTGTTTCCAACTTCTCCGTCAGACGCGTTCTGCGCAGTTAAAGCCTTGTAGCCAACCGCGGTGTTTTGGTCGTCGGCGTCTGCAGTGTCAAGTGCGTTGTAGCCAACGGCGGTGTTACCAATTCCTGAGGTATTTGCTGCACCTGCTGCGGCTCCAATAAATATACATCCATCTGCATCAGCAGTCATATTTGCGGCGCCGGCGCCCTTACCAATTACAACAAGTGATCCACCAGCTGTGGTTGCACCACCTGCGCCTTCACCTAAGAAGGTGTTGTCATCTCCACCCTGCAGGGCGTCACCTGCGTCTGCGCCGAGGATTGTATTTCCAGTTCCTGTCGAAACCGCTTGTCCTGCATTATAGCCGACAGCAGTGTTTTTGCCATCGCCGTCGGAACCAGCCTCAAACGTTTCAAGAGCCTGATAACCAACGGCAGTGTTGAAATCGCCATCAATATTTGTTTTAAGTGCCTGATATCCGATAGCGACATTGGCTGCGCCTGTCGTAACTGCCTTACCGGCTTCGTTTCCGATGAAGATTGAGCCTGCAGCTGCAGCGGTAAGTTCATCGGCGCCGGCCTCTACACCAATTATTACCATGCTCTCGCCGGCAACGGTTGCACCGCCGGCTGCGCCGCCAATAATAGTATTCCAACCGCCTGTCGTCAGTGAAGCTCCGGCGGAGGAGCCGACGGCCGTATTATAAGTTTCATCGGTGAAGCCATTTGTGGTTTGGTTCGCGAGGCTTTGATAACCAACGGCTGTGTTACCATCGGCTGTGGTTAAGGCGGAGAAGGCTTGGAAGCCAATGCCTGTATTATATCGCCCAGAGGTAATAGCTGCACCAGCATCTTTACCGACCAAGACTGTACCATCAGTGTCAGTGTTCCCGGCAGCAAGTGCAACACCTGCTCCAGAACCGATAACAACAAGATCACTCGTTGTCGTCGCGACTACGGCAGTATTATAACCAATAATTATGTTATCGTCACCAGTTGTCAAATCATTACCAGCGTTCTCTCCAGCAAGGAGATTGTAGTTTCCGCCGGATGCGAG
>Ga0098040_1000553_pt1 | contig 17235 bp, 30 predicted proteins | sample 7_EtaG_FD_75065 | JGI IMG/M metagenome (GOLD analysis project Ga0098040, IMG submission 75065) | Marine viral communities from the Subarctic Pacific Ocean - 7_ETSP_OMZ_AT15161 metaG | ecosystem: Environmental > Aquatic > Marine > Oceanic | place: Pacific Ocean | collected 2015-01-08
TAAAGGGCAAAGGAAATGATCCTCCTGTGCGGAAATATGCTCTGAAAATAAGAGAGTGGCTCAAAGCTAAAGATATAGATGCTTCCGGCTCGGAGGATTATCCAGCTTTGTTTGAAGAAAAAGAGATGGAAGCGATGCTCCAGAGCGGTGACCTGAATCTCGTCCTCGCCAAAAGATTAGCAGAATATTCTGAAAACCCCAAAGTCATAAAATACTTTGTAGATCGTATAGGTGATCTTGACGAAGAGATCTTCATATCCGTTGCAGAAAATCCACACTTGGGCATTGACCAAGCTTTAAGCATTTTTAAGGAGAACCTTACCAGGCATGCGCTGGGAAATCGCATGGCTTGGCTCTTTGGGTCACGCCCTGGAGTGCGCCCGTATGATCCTCAAGATCTTGTAAAACTAGCATGGCCGGTTTTGCAAGCGAGGTTTAAGTCGAAAGGAGAGTTAGACGAAGAGATAATATTCGCCTTCAATAACTTGATCAGCTTTTGCGAAAATTTAGATCTCGCCTCTCAGATGGTCACGATACTAATTGAAAAATCCAACCTCGATAAGGCCTTAGCGCTGCCTTCGTCCGCGAATGTACATTTTAACGCACCGTCAATGATCACCGTTGCCATTAAAAGTTATTTAAGCGGGTTTCCGAACGCCGATAGGGAAATTCTAAAAAAGCTATATCAGCTTACAAAGACCGAAAAATATGAAGCAGGCTTCAAATTCCGCGACAATGCTCTTGCGTCTGTCATAGGGAACAAATCTATTACGGATGGTATGGCAAAAGATATGGTAGAGAATTTAGATTCTTTGAAATATTATCATGTAAAAACCTTTTTATCAAATCCAAGCCTGAAAGATACATATAAAATAGCAATGATAAGTAAAATGTCAAAGTCTAAGTTCTCTGACCGCGAAACGGCGCTGCTCCGAAGTCAAACCGGGATTTCTGCGTCTCGCGCCGCCGCACAAAATAAATATACTGGCATAATTAACATTGTAGGGGAGCACATGTTTAACTACATCTACTCTCCGTCCGAGTCGGGCCAAGACCGCCCAGGTTTGTCACCACCAGTCCTCAGTCTAAATATTATGGCCAACGCTGTCGGGTATTCCAAGAAAGTGCTTAAGTTTTCTTTGGATGTTGGATTTATGGAAAAATCGCTAAACAAGCAAGCAAATAATCGATTTTATAGTAAATATAGGCACTGGCCTCGGCTCAGCGCTCCAAAAAACCCTGCCGATCCTTCTATGGCCAGGCCACAACCGGAAGATGTTAAAAAGTTTGATAAAATACTTGGCCAGGCACGCATTGACTTGAGACAAAAAATAGAAAGCATAGAAAAGAGAAAAAAAGAGGCAGACGATACCCCGCCATGGTCTGACACCTTCGACAGCGATCGACAACTTAACGAAGAGGTTAATAAATATTTTAGGAAACAAACGATGAATAAAAAAGCTTTTTTTGAGGAAGTTAAGCAGTCTTTTATAAAAGAAGAAAAGGGAAGGTCTAGACAGAGAGGTATATACAAGTTTCACTGCATGATTACATACAGTCTCACTGTGGAGAGCGAGAAATCCCGAGGCTTAGATGATATACTAGCAGATCTTCGAGCATTGCCTAATGTGACCATTGTTACCGTCGCGATCAGAAACAAGAAGATTGCGCAAAGAAGATATATAGCTGGTTTAGCTATTAAATTTATTCCTTCCGTTCCAGGTGAGTTTAAAGCTCCGGAAGATGTTAAGGCTAGGATCATTAAAGATGTTAAGAGGTTGTCGAATGTAGAATCGATGTTTAAAGTATCGACCGGCCTTAACAGGTTAGAATAATGAAGACGCCTCAAGAATATAGGAGAGGCAACGTAAAAGAGATACTATCAAGAACGTTAAAAACTACCATTACTAAATTAACTCCATTGTCTATAACGGTCAAAGAGTCGCTTCAAAGTGACTTCACGAGAGTTGACTTTTCTTTTAAGGAGGAGCACGGTGATATTTGCAGGAATATCGATTTAAAAGAGGTACCCGGTTCAGGGTTTATGGATAGCTTGTTTGGTGGGTGTCTGCGTGAATATTCTGATAAGTACGACAGCCTTTCAAATATAATTCTGGTGGACTTGAGAATAAATCCGTTATTTTCCATGTCTCGTAACACAATAAGGACAGATGCAAAAACAGACGTTTCTATTTGTGTTGAAATAAAAAATCATGGAACGGCAGAGTTTAGATCAAGATCGCGATCCATTATATATTCTTCATTTGTGGCAACGCTTGAAGCGTTTCAATTCTATATTAATTGCCAAAGAACTTTTGAAAAGTTAAACTGGATTAGAAAAGATGCAATCCAAAGAAATAGGGCGGATACGGTTCAAACATGCTTGGCTGATATGTCTGCTGTCGCAGAAATGAACGTTTATGCAAAATAAAAAAACAAGTATTCTCATTAACTTGTATCACTACGCTATGAATGTACTACATAAATATCGGTATGTCATGGTGGTTATTTGGATCACTGCCTTAGTTACATTAGGGGTAGTTCAATATTGTGTCGAACAAAGAATCGAAACTGAAAGATCTGAAAGTCGGGGATCTAGTGACTCACGCTTTGTACGGTAAAGAGTGGATAGGTATAATTGTAGCGTTTCGAGACATTGATCACGTCAAATCAACACCAAAAGAAAAAGCCCTCGTTCGTATCCAGCCAGGTACAAAATTTGAAAACTTTTTTAAAGATAACACTGTAAAAACATATAAGATCAATGATAATCTTGGATATATATCCACTCATTGGCTCTTCAAGTTGGAAATAAGAAATGGAAATACTGGATTTACACGGCACTAGACACTCTCAGGCAGATGACGCCATAAGGAGGTTCCTTAACTTTGTTAGCCTTCCTTGTCAAGTCATTACTGGCAACTCACCAGAGATGAAAACAATTGTTTGTGAAATAGTTAATGAATATAACTGGTTTTGCCATGAGAAAGATAGTTATAACTGTGGAACTTTGATCGTGACGGAGGACAGAATATGAAAGCTTGGAAACCTAGATTTGTAGAAAACAGCAGAGTACCAAAATTTTTAAGTAGGTTTGCGCCCATAACCATCGGAGCCATTTCTCTAGGTTTTTGGGTTTTTTGCAATGCTAAGTCAAATGTCATACTGAGAAGACACGAGACGATACACTTCCAACAACAACTTGAATTATTATTTATCGGCCAATGGATATTATACTTGCTTTTTTGGTTAGTTGGTGCTATAAAGTATAGAGATGGACGTGAAGCGTACTATCAAATCCCATTTGAAAGGGAAGCGCATGAAAATCAATATGAAATCGACTACTTGGAAAATAGAAGTAGGTACGCATGGGCAAAGTATATAGGGGACATCTAGGATGATACTCAAGAAAGGTTCGAAGGGCAAAGACGTGAAGGAGCTTCAGTTAGCTTTGAGGGCAGTAGGCTTTAACTCCGGCGCCATTGATGGTGACTTTGGGAGAGCTACCGCATTACAAGTGGAAAAGTTTCAAGAGTCCGAGGACATTCACAGTGATGGTATCGTGGGCAGAGAGACGCTTCGTATTCTAAACGAAAAACTAGAGGCTACAGGCAATGCTAGCTTAAAATTTGAGATAGGGGACGCAGGATCCTGCGCGGAACCTGATTGCCAATACGAGTGGGTGCGCGTAGATGCAGACCAGGTTGAGGGTAGTAGGGGGTATAACCGCTTTTACCTAAGAGAAGACGCCGCAGAGGCCTATAACGCTTTCAGGAAGGAAGTTTTGGCTCTGGGAGGCGTGATTACAAGCGCAGGTGCACGAAGGCGCCTAAGCAGCTCTAAGAGGTCTAAATCGCGAAGTACCAAATCCATGCATTATACGGGTTTGGCCTTTGACATGGCCCTCGATTCGGGAATGGAATCGCCAAAGAAAGAAAGACTGGTTATCGAAGAGGCTGGCCATCGCCGGTGGAACGTGTGGTGTAAAACAGACAACCCCCAAGTTGCAGAGAGAACTATCAATGCGTTTACATATAACTGCACTAGAGTTCCAGTTACCGGTAGGTACTTTTCTTTCACGGACCTCGCAAAGAAACATGGATTTGAATCTATTCCGGCCCGCAGCTGGTTCTTGCGCGGAGGAAAGTATACGGGAGCAGAGTGGTGGCACTTTCAATACGAGAGACCACTTATAAAAGGCACTTCTCAGTTTGGAACTGAGCTACTCAGAATGTACAGCAGAGCAGAGTGTGAAGAATTCGTTCACTGGGACAATGTGAAATGCTGCACTTTTGGCGTGGACTGGTTTTAAAAAGTACTTGACGATCCCGTCAAATCGTGATAATATATTTACATACAAACTAAGAAAGGAAACACCGTGACCGCGAAACATCTTTCACAAAGAGGTAACTGGCAAAAAGGTGCAAGAATTGTCGGAGATAAAGGTGAAAACAAATTTATTTCTGCACTTGCCGCAGCTCTACCAAGTCATTATAATATAAAATCTAAACCTAGAGATTTACTTAAAATTTATAATGGTGACCACGGCATCATTCCTGATTCAAAAATCACAAATACTAAGACTGGAAAGTGCTTGTTTGTTGAGAAGAAAACTGGAAATAATGGCGGCAATGCGCACGAGAGAGCATACAAGTTTCTTTCAAGGCCGTTGCAAAAAAAAGTATCCAAAGAGTTCAACGCTGCAAGTAAACCATTTTTCACCGTGTTTTCTGGAGACACGTTTCAGAAAGATAAATATAAAAATGAAATTTCTCTCCTTCTAGAGGGAGAAAACTATGCTATCATGGACAATAACTTTGAAAACATCCAACAGGTTGCATCCCAGATTGTGAGCATTTTATGAAGCCTCTTTTTATGTGGGCAGGTGGCAAGACCAAACTGCTTGAACGGTACAAGCCATATTTGCCAGAGAACTTTGATACCTACCATGAACCGTTTTTTGGTGGCGGGGCAATGTTTCTTTGGGCGTATGAGAAAAACCCACATGCTGAGTTTTTTATTAATGATATTAATCCATGTATTATGGATATTTACAAGGCTGTGAAAAATGATCCGCACACTTTTTGCAAAATTGTAGATAAGTTTCAATCTCATTTTATTTCTTTGGACCCTCCGGAAACGAGAACCAAACAAAAAATAAATGGTAAAGAAAAAGTCAAGTGGGTTTCTCATCCAAATGGAAAACCGGACAAGGAACTGGAGAAGTCTTTCAGGCTCAAGGGTCATACGTATGACTGGAGCGGGATTTATAACATTAAGAAGACCAGACGCAGTTTCTTTTTTAAAGTCCGGCAAGAGTACCAGAACGAAAGGGCTCATTGGAATCTTATAGAACGGTCAGCTACTTTATATTTCTTAATGAAAACGGCTTTCAATGGTGTGTGGCAGCTGAGTAAAAAGAACGGAAGTTTTAATACTCCGTGCGGTTTGATGCGTCAAGAAGAGGTTATTTATGATAAAGAGAACGTCATGAAGTGGCACGATGCTTTACAAAGGTGCACAATCACCTCGATGTCTTTTGAAGATACTCTTACTAGTATTGGGCCGAACTCCTTTACCTTTTTGGATCCTCCTTACAGGAGTGCCTCGGAGGCAAAAAAAACTTTTGCAGATTATGGCACAGAGTTGGGCGACTATTTTCAAAAAAAAGTTATTGAATTTTTTGAGAAAGCAAGGTATAATGGGTCATATGTTTTGTTGTCGAATAGAGACTGGGGCGACGGCTTCTTTGAAGATAGAGCTGGCGATAACAAAATAGAATATTTTGATGTCACATATACAGTGGGACGTAAGAAAAAGAAAGGCGATGGCCACACAGCCAAAAAGGCCAGAGAAATTTTAATGATTGGAGAATCAAAATGAAACCACACCGCGTAAAACCTAAAGTAGAATCGATTCAAAATCGTAGATTAGAGAATCATCTTAATACCATCGCTAATTCGACGAGGACAGTTCACTGCCCGGTTCGCTCACATTATCTCGGACAACCAACGCGTGTCAAAGAATATTTATTACCTTTAGATTTGTTGCAAACGGATCAGTCTACGCAGGTGCGAGAGCTTGGCAAAGACCAGCAGATTGTTTCTCAGCTTGTCGATTCTATGCGAGATCAGGGCCAGAATGAAGGCATCTGTATTGAATGTGTTTGGGCCAAAAAGGCGTGGTCATTTGTTATCCGATGGGGAAGTCACAGATTTGATGCGGCGAACACACTTAAACAGAGGGCCCTTTCAATAAAGTTGGCGCCCTCGGGATACATTTGGGCGAATCTTTACAGTTATCCGCCTTCTGAGTTGTGTAGACTTCAAACGATTGAGAATAACTTAACAATACCAAAAAAGCTGGCTCAAGATGAAGACAATATTCAGTCTCTTTGCGATGCTGGTGCCATGGGCTACCTGGACATTGGCAATCAAAAGTTTGTTGATTTGAAGGAGGAAGAGCAAAGAAAGCAGCTTGAAGCTTATATTACGTTTGCCATGCCAGCTGTTAAACAAAGAAAAGGCCTGATCAGCAAATTTTATAAGTCTACAAAAAGCAAAGTAAAAACAGATACTTGGTCAGAGTCTGCATCTAGGATTTATTTTAATACTCACTACGGATTGAACACGCTTGGCGCCGAGTTTAAAGAAAGGGGCGCATCGAGAGATAGGGTTATTGATCAGCACGGTCAACGTCATGCGCTTTATATTATGAACGCGCAATTCACCGCCGGCGCCAAGTTACAACAGATGCTCATTGCAAAGCTTTATGAAAAAACCGCAGACGTAGTGCATTTGGTATGGTCTATGCCAGTCTCCCAGTTGGGATCCGGGACAGATAGGTCCAATGCGAGATCTCAAATTTTAAGCAGATTGAAGAAATACAATGCTCTTTTTGCTAACGGAGGAAAGGCCACAGATTTTCTATATATTCTGCCCCAAACTAAAGCAGAAAAATCAAATAATCACAAAAAGCCGTGGGTGGATATCCACTCACTATAAACCCAGAAACAAAGGAGAATAACAATGGGCGTTACAATTATTGATCTAGTAAATGATATTCCTGCAAAGGATGAGAAAGCGGTGATTACCTTATCGTATGAGGATGATTACGAGGGCTGGCACTGTAGAGACGAGTTTGTCGAAGAGGCTGTAAACAATACAGATACGGCATCAAGGGTGGCAGAACTTATCACGGACCCACAACTTCAAGTGCATACGGCTTACGGCAACGAGCCGGCTATTGAAGTCATGAGAGAGCGAGATCTTTTGGAAGATTATATTCGCGGAGATGAGATGTTTTCAGAGTTTGTCGAGGAGCAAATTCGAGAAAACTTTTACGATCTCGATGAGTTTATCGAATATGAGGTTGAGCAATATGACTACAAGAGAGGTCGGTGCACCATCTCAGCAGAGTTTAAGACTACCTTAGAAAATCTCAAGAAGTCACCAAACTCTGCCAGCGGTTGGACTGCGAAGGTTAGCCATAGCGGTGGAATTTTTTCTATCGACTTGTGATCTTTTCGATCAGGTTAAAAAAGAACATGTGTTGCAGGTTTTGCTTTATGCAGGATCCGCAGCTATCATTATTCAGATAATGCTTAAACGCCCATAAACAGTAGCTTCTTTGTCTTCCGAACTAATTACATTAGTATGGAAGACTTTAAGAGAGGTGACATCGTCTGGCTGAGAGATTATCCCCTCGGGTCGCAAACGAGCATTTATGGCTGCGTTGTTGGGGTTCTAGCTAAAGATTATTATAATGTTTTCTTGCGAAACGGTCTAAATGGGGGCACGATAAGAAAATACAAATGGTACAAACTACTTCTAAAAGAAAGGAAAACAAATGAAAATCCGGAAGGGTAGTGGATATTCTTGGAGAGATCAAAGTTCCTTTGAATCCAAGGGAGGGCATTTTGAACGCCAACTCAGCGGCTTCACCGTCGATGACCTGGATAAAAAGACATTAGTAGAAGCTGAAGATATTTATGAGAGAGTGTTTATCACAATCAGGGGCGTTTTAGAGAAAAACGAACAACTTTGTTGTGATGATAGGGCAGACAGGCTTACGCTGTGCCAAAATATTTCAGATGTTCTTAAAAAAAACTATCTTATACCCAAAAAAGAGGGATAGAAAATGGTAGCCGGTGAAACAGTCTGTTGTGTTGCTGATTACGATTTGTTCGATTACAATATAAACGGAGAACACGGGTGTTACATTAGATATTCTGGCGTGAATGGAAAGCACATTATTCATTTTCCATGTAATGGCGAATGGGCTGAGCTTTTTGATCATCAGTTTGTGAGAGTAAATAAGCCGGGGTATATCTCCGCAAAGTGCAAGGATTTTATTAGGAACGTGAGTGTTTCTAAGGTTGGCAATGCCGCCTGAAAAAGAAAGGAAAAAATGAAGTTAATACATGTTTTATTAGTATACTGTTTGTTTGGTTGTTCTGACGATAGGAAGTACGTATCGAATGGTGACTGCAGTCAAGGTGATTTTGATTGCGGCGATGGCCTTGAGTGCACAGCACAATTTACTTTGGAGGGTCCTAGGTATGGGTGCACTCCAGTGGATGCACAAACGCCACCACCACCGAGTATGGAGCCTACTATGGAAGCCACCATCGGAGGGAGGATGTCTGAGGAATCTGCAGGGGGCGCAGAGATGGAATCAGAGCCAGATGAGAAAGGCGAAGATTTTATGAGCGATTTTGTTCCAAGCGAACAGGATTCCATGTGGTCTGCAGACACGCCACCTGGCGCTGATATTAATCGCGACACTGCACAGGAGTGTTTAGAAATATTTCAGTGTTTCAACACAGAAGCATGCGATCAGTACATGATGCTAGAGGAAGAGCAAGAATGCGTCGATATGTGTATCACCGCCGCCAGCCCTCCAGCTCAAATAGCATTTGCTAATTTCGCTAACTGTCTTAGGTTGAACTGCGTTACCACAGCCGGCGAGTTAATGGGAGAAGAGTGTATTCTTGATAACTGCTTTTATCAAGCCGACGCATGCAATCTAATTATTAGAGAGTGATCCGATGTTAATATGAGGAGTTGAAAAGATATGCAGAGAAGACTGGAAGCTATTATAGAAAGGGTCTTAAATAGATACGCTTCTTTCCTTATGGAAGAAGACAGAGTAAGGTTGACAAAGCACTTGTCCAGTGCTATAATGGTAGAATTCTTCGTCGCCTCTTATGATTCAAAAGATTCTTTTGAGTAGGATGCTAAAGAGTGAAAAATCCAGAGTTTAAAATATTCACTGGTCCGATGTTTGGGGGAAAAACAACCAAACTTCTCGCGGCTCTAGAGAGATATAAGTATCAAAAAAAAGATACTGTGCTTTTCAAGCCTCATGTTGATCAAAGATATTCAGAGAATATGGTTACAACCCACCACGGCCAAAACTGTAAATCTATATTAGTAAAATCAGGTGAGGGGATCATGGAGAATTCAGGCTTAGCTGAGATAATAGCGGTGGATGAAATGTTCATGATTCCTGGCTCTTCTGGTGCATTACTCAAACTTTTTTCGCAAGGTAAAACAATTCTAGTATCGACTTTGCAGCTATCTTCACAACCTGCACCGCTACAAGAAGTCAAAGACATCTTACCTTACGCGACCAGCATAGAAATCTGCCCAGCGGTTTGTTCAATGTGCGATGCTGACGCGTTCTACACCAGGCGCAAAGGAGACAGCACGGCGCTTGTCGAGGTTGGTGGCTGCGAATCCTACGAGCCTCTGTGCTTTTACCACTACAGCAAAATCGTAGGAATTACTTGACAGTGGCGCCATATCATGATAACATTGGATATATACAGTTAAGAAATATAATCTTAAAAATCCTTTTATATTGCGGACTTACAGATGAAGTACCCGCCCAGAAGATTGAACCCGGCAACTTGGTCAAAATAACCCGCGCGTCAATTGGCGTCCCCGCAGGTTCGTATGCTCTAGTTATAAAAAGAGAATTCTTTAAGCCCGACGATTGGGATGACCCCAATCCGACAGTTTTGTATACCGTTCGATTAATTAATGATCCTAGCCTTAACATCTTCCGTGATGTGCTAGGCTTTGCCGAAAGAAGATATCACGAAAGAGATTTGGAGTTTGTAAGTTGAAAGTTGGAGATAAAGTTCAATATAATGGTGAAGTCCGAAGAGACGTCGGCCTTGATGGAATCATTGTCGATAAGCTCGTGAGTAAAACAAAATCTTTTCCCACGCGATATTGTGTAGACTGGATATCCGGGTCCCGAACCTGGGAACGCTTGGATAATCTAGCTAAAAAACCAAAACAATGAATCCCGGTGACTTGGTAAGATATTATAGGGGTGAATTTGTCACAGATCGCGTATACCGAGAATATTTTGGCTTGGTAATTGAAGTGACAGAAGACGAGGGTACTCCTCATGCCCGCGTATTATGGAACAATGTTCTCAAAGGTCGCGTTATGGATATGTGGCACAGGACAAGTGATTTGGATATTATCAGTGAAAGTCGGTGATCTGGTTAACGATAAGAGGTGTAGCGACACCAGATTTGGTAAAGCCGGCCTTATTTTAGCTATCGTAGGAGATACATGTTGGGTTATGTGGCCAAACGCTCCGGATATGCCACTTTGGGTGTGGGAAGAAGAGTTGGAGATTGTTAATGAGGCTAATTAAGTTTTTGTTATTTGTTACTTGCTTGTTATTGCAGGGTTGTCCACATGAAGAAAATAATGATCTTGAGTGCGAAAAAGTAATGGTTTGTCAAGACGATCGCGAAAGTTGCTGTGTGCCCGAAGAAGGTAGCTGGGTAGAGACATGTCACTATTTTGTATACAAATGGTGTTGGGAAGAGTGTAAGGAGAAAACCAGTGAAGACCGGTGATTTGGTTAGGTATAGCACTAGAGCTGTGCACAAAAGGGTTGCAGAGAATTACGGCGTTGGTGTTGTTCTCGGCAATACTAGCATCCAGCGGCCATACGAGTGGGGGCCCCGAGTATTAGTCTTGTGGCTAAAAAAAGAGCGCAAAGGTCTGGCGACCCGGACTCAGCTGGAGATGGTAAGCGAAAGTATACGATAAGGCCTACAAATAAGTTCTTGACTTTATTAGCTTTTTCGTGTAATATGGTATATATAAACAATCGAGGAAAATCTATATGAAGATTGGTGATGTGATGGAAGACACAAGAACTCACAAGTATTGTGTTGTAGTCGGCATTTCTTCAGAGGCCATGTGGCGAGACACTAGGTCTCCGACGAAATTGGCCACAGTTATGTACTTCGGAACTAAAGTAAAAAGCTACGCTCTCTGTGATAGGTTGAGGAAAGTCAAATGACAATTGTGGAAATGATTTCAGCGCTGTCCGTGGTTCAGGATGACATGTCCAACGGAGACCGAAACTTCTTTCAATCTCTCGCGAGCTTTTATGCAGAAAGGGGGAGCCTGAGCGGATCTCAGTTGTTTCACTTGGAGCGTCTTGCCGCGAAATATAACGAAGAGGAACTCGCAGCCCGTGCGAAGTTTGCCAAAAGTTATTCTGACGAGCATAGGAGAATCGCCTTTCAGGTGGCCAACTACTATGACAAGCAGTTCCCGCGTTACTTTGGTAATATTGTTGATGTAGTTATGAAAAACCCTGAATCTCATGTCTTGACGTTCGGGCAGTGGAACAAAATGTGCGAGAACAAGTACGCCAAGAGAATCAGAGAAGAGTATAAGAGAGAATCTAGATTTGTCACTGGTGATTTTGTGCAAATCAGGGCGAATAACCGTGTCGATTTGGCGAATCATGATTCCGAGGGCTATCTCAGCACCGCTCGCCGTGCCGTAACGATGGAAGTCCGGAACAAAACCGCGATGATCCTTCGGGTAAATGCAAAGCCAATAACGCGCCCCGCAAAGGGCGCCCGCATTTATCAAATACTACTTATTGATGAGGGAAGCCCAATTTACGCGCATGAATCAGATTTGAAGAATGCCAGGAGGAAGAAAAAGTGAAAAAACCGATTATCACGGCCATTTCTTTTCTTTTCAAGGACGAAAGGATTGTATTACAATGCAGGTCAGATGGTAGGTTTAGGGTACCCGTGCCTGGTCAAAAGAATTCTCGCACCGCAACTAGGTATGAGAACCTGACCGCGAGACAAATCATAAATCACAAAATCATTAGGGAGTGTGATCCGACACTTTATCTGCAAGGTAATGATAAAATGCGGGTTTTTAATGGGGGCGATAACAGTTACCTCCCCGCCCGTTCGGACGGAGTTATTTCAAAGCACGATGATCTTTACAAAAGAAAGAGGCAAAGGATTCCTCCAACCCTCAAGCTAAAAAAGAGCCTCGATGCCGTACTCTCGGATTCATATCACGACTACATGCAAACAGGCATGTTTGGCGACTGGCCATACGATGATGAATACGACCAGGATTGAAGTGGGGGATATGGTTTGGATTCAACCAAAGAACGCCGACATCCCCGCGCAAATGCGTATACACGGAGTTGTACTAAGGGTCATCCCACGCCGGTCAGTCTTGTCAGAGCCCTGGTTCAAGGTGTACACCCGAGAAACAACAAAAACGCTTCCAGAAAGAATATTAACTAAAGTTGAATAATACAATTTACAATTTGAGAGTTGGAGATCTAGTTTATAACGTTCAGAACGGCCATAACGTTGTGGGATTGATCTACAAAATAACACCGAAATATGCGTACTATGCTATTTGTGCAGGTACGGGTGATGCACGCCCCGGCTTCAATGGCCACTTCATCACCATGGGACACAAAACCTCAAAAGAGAAAATTTACGAGAGCATTACGTCGGGGCGCCTGACAGTAAGCTATGGTGGCGGCATCAAAAGAAGAAGGGTAGTGTAATGAAGGTCGGTGATTTGGTTAAAACAGTCCATGGATTCTATCGACGCGGATTATTGATTGAACAAGTTCAAGATAGATTAGCAATGCACAACAAGGTGTTCAAAGTCTTGTGGCAGAACGGCACCATTGGAAACAATATTTGGGACTATGACTTGGAGGTTATAAGTGAAAGTCGGTGATTTGGTAAGGTGCGCTGGCGCTTGCCCTCCAAGGTATATTGGAGTCGTTATTAAGGTTGAGTACGAGGAGCCAAAGGAATTGTCCTATGCGCCATACAAGGTCCGGTGGACAGATCATGCCGGTTCAAAGAGAGACTGGTACAGAGAAAATGAATTGGTGAAGCTGTGAAAGTCGGTGATTTGGTAAAATGGTCTTTCTCTGAGAAGGCTTACTATTTGGCTTTTGGGCCGGGTTTTAGTAACTTGCATTTGCAAAGGCAAAGTGGTATTATTATAGATAAGAACCAAAAGTACCTCTTTGTTCTTTGACAGGACGGAGATTTAGACTGTAACTTACCATGTGCACTGGAGGCGCTAAGTGAAACAGGGTGATATGTTTGAGTTTTATGGCCTTTATACCAGCAGCCCTCTTTGTGATCAGACTGGTCTTTACCTAGGAAAGGATTACATTTATCGCAGCGATGGTGTAACTGTGCGGAACCACAAGGTTTTAATGATGGGTAAGGCCGCGGCGACAATCATTGATGATAGACTATTAAGATTTATGAGAAAGGTGTGAAATACGCGGTAAAGATATATGACACTATTATGGTTAAATAACGAACATCGGCCCATGGCACACCTATTTAAGACAGGGCCGGAGAAAAAGATGAAAAAACTTGGAACAGCTTCAGTGAAGCAAGAGATTAAACCGGGTGATTTTGTTAAATTTGTTCCACACTCTCTGATGGAACTGAGAACGACAGCTGTTAGTGGGTTTGTGTTTTCTAAAATCGTCACAAACTGGTTCCGGGTCCACACTTCACACGAGAATACAATAGAAATCGTTGATTGTCCGTCCCACATGTTAAAAAAGGTGGCAGATGATTCTTGATTACACGCACCAGCGTCTCTTGAAGCCTGGTGATGTTGTGAAATATATTTGCAATGCTTGGTCTAGCTCTCATTTTGGCCGAGTTGGAATAGTGTTGGCGCCATTTAATGATGGCTTCGATGCTATTGTATTGATGTCAAGCGGAAAAAGGTTTGTTGACAGGCAACAATATTTCGTTAAATTATGAAGAGACAAAAGTTTGATGTTGGAGATTTAGTTGAGTTCGAGGAAGGACGCGAACGCCGCCGACAAGGGCTGATTTTAGAGAGAAAAGCTATCAATCCCAACTTTAGAAATATTGATAGAGATTATCACGTTGATGAATACACGTGCAAAGTCAAGTTTATTGATACTGATTTGGAAGAACCGAAATGGGTTCGAGCTAAGTGGTTGAAATTGCTATCACAAGCCAAAGAATAAAGTTGACAACCCCCCAAAAATCTGATAAGATATAGTATACACAATAATGAAAGGAACCCCATGGGTTACAGAAGAAGTGTGCATTGTGGTTATTGCGGCGAACATGGCCATAATCGTTTAGGCTGCCCGTCAAGAAGGAAGTACGCGAGTGAAAATCCAGAAAGCTACCTAGCGAGAGAGCTTAAGTACGAAGCAAATCAGCGCGCCCGCGCGGTGGCCAGCAGAACTTGTACGTATTGTGGCGATGCCGGCCACAATCGAAGAGGCTGTACAGCGCTTAAGAAAGATAAAGAAAGTATTCTCATCCGTCAGTCTGAGTACCAAGACAAGTTTTTGAAGGGTTCCGAAGCAGCCGGCCTCGCTGTTGGGGCATTGCTGGAGATTGACCATACTGATGCTTACGCTAGTGGAGAAAGATGGCAGCAAACCTCGTTGGCGATGATAACAGGAATTTCCTGGCAGAATATTGATTTTAGTTTTGCCGACGATCCCTGTAAAACCGGCTATTCTCTCGAAAACGCTCATATTTTTAATGCAAGGGTTTTGAATACGCGGGGATCCTGGGTCCCTTTCAAGCGGGAACCAGAGATCAATTCGGAATGTACCATTACCTTGGCGCAAACGGCTCATCTTTTGCCGCGTGATTTATTTCACGAAGCAGCTAGAGAGCGTTTTTATGGAGATGATGCTCCGGGCCGCCAAGACCGCAGTAAACTACTAAGTCCAGCCACAGGTGACGCGTCACAAGAGGCGCATTTGAACCAGAATTGTCGTTTTCTAACATATGGATTAAAGAAGGCTTTTCGTTTGGAGCCAAACCCTCGCGAGAATGACCGATATTATAAGGAAAGGCTTAGCCCAAGGAACGGCATGTGGAAAAATGTTTATCCTGAGAGTTGGGAAGGAAATCAGCCTTGAAGGTGAATCCGTTTGACAACCACCCCGAATCAGATCCCGGTGGAAAAAAGGACATTTCGATTTTGCTTTCGCTGGAAGAGATCCGCGAAAGCATAAACGCTATCGTCGAACAACTCAAGACACAGCGCGCACCCATCTGGGGCTACAACAAAAGAAACATTGAGATATTGTTTGAGAATCTGTACAAAGATTTGGAGACCAAGTGTCACTAGCTGAAAACGTATACCGTATGACGAATGAGGAATTGATTGGCTTGGCCAAAAATCGTTTTCTCGACCGTCGGACACAAAAAGAGATAGTGAAACATCCCTATCGTAGAGCGAAGTCGCATCTTGCGCTAAACACTGGCATATGTGCAGACGTAAAAGAATATTTGTGGGACATGAAGGGATACACTCTTAAGTGTGACCTCATTCAGTCAGGTAACTGCCGAGATCAGCCGGATAAGTATAGAGAACTTTACTATGAACAGCAAGCACGCTTTAGAAGATCTCCATGGAATATGGTTCAAACTTTTCTGAGATATAGTCATTGGACCCCTGGAACAAGGTACACTCCCAGTGATGTGCTGGAATCTATTTATAAGGAGTGGGTGGCGCCATATTTTCATGGCTCTCCGGATTCTTACAAAGATTTTCCGTATCAAGTTAACTATCGTATACGAGGCTTGCTTAAGCACCCGAACTGCCCCTTGGACGTTGCTGTGAAGATTTCAACATCCGCGGATCTAGAAATCAGGTCTCTGGCTTTCAAGAAAATTGCCGAACTTTCATAAAAACTTTGCTTCATTCTTATATTGACAAAATCTAACATCTGTAGTATACTATTTATAGATGATTAAGGAAAAACATTCACTGCTCTTAACAAGGAGAACATCATGGCAGTTGATTTCGCTATATTTACAAAGATCGTGGACCACGTTACAGCCGTTCGTAAGCCGGTGCTTTTACGGGGCCGCCATGGCATTGGCAAGTCCACCGTTGTCTATCAGTACGCTGCTAACAAGGGTTTAGAGGTCATTGAGCGTCGTGCATCACAGATGACTGAAGGTGATCTGGTTGGCTTACCTACCATTGAGGGGAATTCTACATGTTTTAATCCTCCTGATTGGTTCAAGACTGCCTGTGATCGTCCAGTGGTTCTCTTCCTTGACGAGGTTGATCGTGCTACGCTTGAGGTTCGCCAAGGCATTTTTGAGCTGACTGACAGCAGAAAGCTAAACGGACATACCCTTCATAAGGACACACTCGTCTTTGCTGCCGTGAATGGCGGTGACCATGGCGCGCAGTATCAGGTTGGTGAAATGGACCCCGCAGAGCTTGATCGTTGGACTGTGTTTGATGTTGAACCATCTACTGAAGATTGGCTAAAGTGGGCAAAGGATGCTGGAATTTCAAATGAAGTTTGGAACTTCATCAATCAAAATCGCACGCACTTGGAGCATTCTGATGATTTCGAGCCCAATAAGGTATACCCTTCCCGACGCTCATGGGAGCGCTTGGATCAGTGCCTTGTGCAGGGTGGTCTTTTGGAAAAGGATAGCCCTACTCTTTATAGCTTGACGTCTGCTTTTGTCGGGTTTGAAGCGGCTGTTGCGTTTAACGATTTTGTGAAAAACTACGACCGCCAGGTTACAACTGAAGACATTCTTGTCAAGGGTAACTTCACGCTCGTTGCTGACTTTGGAATTAATGATCACACTGCGATTATTGATAAGTTTGAGGCAGAGAATACATTTGAAGATGAGCTGCCGCAGTCACATATTGACAATCTTGCGAGGTACTTTGTGATGCTTCCTTCGGAAGTTGCTATGAAACTCTGGACTGTTATGGGGAAGGGCGAGGTCAACAATACCGTCATGCTGCATAAGTCAGAAGTCGATGGCCAGGCCGTGTCGAAGCATTTTGTTAAGCTAATCAATGGTGATGCAGAGGATCGGTAGATAAGATGTCTGAAGGCAAGAGAGAA
>Ga0098040_1000555_pt1 | contig 17176 bp, 27 predicted proteins | sample 7_EtaG_FD_75065 | JGI IMG/M metagenome (GOLD analysis project Ga0098040, IMG submission 75065) | Marine viral communities from the Subarctic Pacific Ocean - 7_ETSP_OMZ_AT15161 metaG | ecosystem: Environmental > Aquatic > Marine > Oceanic | place: Pacific Ocean | collected 2015-01-08
AGTGCTGTTGGACAAGGTTATTCTGGATTAGGTGCAGTAGAAATGAATAAAAGAAAAGCACAACATACAGCTATGGCTGATATTGCTAAAGCTAAACATCAAGAAGCATCCAGTAGATTAACTAGTATGACTGGTTTAATTGGTGCTCATGGTTCTGACCCTGCATTTATGATGCAACATGGTCAGTCTGTTTTAGATTCAGCTAAAGATGCACAGAAAAAAATGACATCAGCAGCTAGAGATTATTCTCTTTGGTATAACAGAGGAAAAAAATTCCGTAAATAAAAATATTGTCGTGTACATTTTGCATCGGCCGCTTTATTATAAAATTTTTTTAACTTATCTATGTCCGTATTTACAGTTACATAAAGTTACGTTAGTTCCGTTTTTATCTTTATAAGACCTACAAGTCTGGTCTTTATTATTCTGTATGTTCATCTGTATTACCTGTATGTATGAGTATCTTTCTATGTAAGTACATACTGTCCTTTCTAGTATATCCTCTATCCGTACACTGTCAGGTATGCACCTGTAGGTAGGTCCCATGTATCCATTACATCTCTCCATCTAGGTTCTACTGGCTCAGTACCACCTTCATATAGGAAATTAGATACAAGCATGAACAACTGAGTACTACATTCTCCCTTTACTTTACCTATTGAAGAACTTTCCACTATCTCTATTAACTTATCTAGATAATGAAGACTATTCTCTGTTATCTCACCCTGGTCTGCCTTAGTCTTAGGACGCATCGGGTTCCCTGGTACTGCACGGTTGGCACCTACTGTTGTTCTACGTGGTGCCAGCACAGAACCCTCTTGAAACAAGGTCTCTATCTTATGCGTTAGCTTTATCTGTATGTTCTTTGTCTCTTTGTCTATAGTATAGGATGCCCAGACAAGTGTACCTGACTTGGTCATACCTAGTAAACGCTTACCTCCAAAGGTAGTAAGCTTTGCTCCAGCCTCTTTCATATCTTTATTCCATTGTAGAAACTTATCTCTAGCAGTACTAGATGTAACATGGTCTCTACTTTCTTTAGTTGCGAATGCTTTATTCATCATTCTTATTCTTCCTCCTCTTTTAATGGTTCTAGTTCACCCAGTTGATTGTTATAATCTAATACAAATCTTTCCATTAAACTTCTAAGTTTTATCATATTAGGTTGTACTTTAAATACATGATTGCCACATGCAGTAACAAACTGTCTACCCCATTCTTTCATAGTCAATGGACTATCAAAGATATTAGGTACTTTATCTAAGTCTATCTTAGGTTCACTCAATTTCTTTCTCCAATTTCTCTATACATTCTTCACAATAATGTACCAATGTAAAGTCAGTAAAGTAACTGGCTCCGCATATAGTACATGTGAGATTTAGTATTTTGTTTATCTGTCGTCTATATTTCTTTGATACGTTATCGTAACTCATCATTTAAAATAACCAACAATTCATTATCTGTTCCTTTCCAACAATGCTTACTACTATTCCAATGATGCCATCCGTCATTGCGTATTAGCCATGCAGCTACTGCTGTAGATACATGTGGATTAGTTCGTTCACTAATTATACCAAGCTTAGGTTTTAACCAGGCCCAGGTATCATCATTGAATTGCCAGAGTCCGACATCCTTTGTACCATTGGTATTTGTGCCTATCGCTGTAGGCTTACCACTACTTTCACAGAAGATAATACCTAAAGCACGAAGGACATCTTTCTCCGTATTAAAATAAATACTTACAGTTTCATACCAATCTTTAACGTATACTATTTTTTCTTTAGTATCTAAGCATTCTCTGTATGTATCTATATGGTCAGTTGTAAGCTGAAAGGGGTTCAACATACAACTAACTATTAATCCTATCATTAGCTAATGGTAGCATTTGATTTAGAAGGTATCTTAGTGCAGTAATAACTGACTAAGCCTCTCTTCTTATGCTTTAATGTAGTAATCTCATAGCCTTGACGTCTCAAGTTATGTAAGATTCCACCGAATCTATGACTACCTAACTCTACGACAAATTCCCAATTAGTAATAGGTTCATCATCGATAAACTCTTCTAATGCCCATGCTATTAGTTGAGTTTTGTTTTTAATATGACCAGGAATCTCTGTATTTCTAAAGTATTCTGGTATCATTTCTCCACCTTTCTATAAATCAGTTGATATATTCCAATCTTCTGGTACATCACTGTTATCTAACCACCATGACTTACGCCATTTGCCTGAGTGACCTCCGCATACTGCAGGGTCATTGGTTGAACAGACAAAGTCAGGACTTTTATCTGACTTCTTATTATTCCTATTATCGTATACCATCTGTGAACAGTAAGGACACTTCAAGTCATCACGATATTTCTTTTTCTCTTCCAATTTGTCTACGACTCCTTGTATTACTGCACATGCTGGTTGTACACCAGGTGTAATATCTTCTACTTCTCCCATTATACTCTCAACTTTCTTTACAACATCAAGAGTATCAAATTCTGCTTGGGTATATTCAATAGGCATATCTACTAGCTTCTCTAAGAAACTAAAGTATGATTCCAATTGTATATCTGACCAATCTTCTTTGTTTGCTGGGAACTTCTTTACTTGTGCATACTGATTAGCACTACCTATTATCTTAGCGATAGTATCTTTATCACCTACACTACCAAGTATTGTTTGTACTGTTTGCCCTATAAACTCTAGGTTTTGTTTAGCCATCAGTACCTACGATGCTATCCATGATAGCTTCCATAGATGCTTTGTCTTCAGCAGTAGGTTTGTTTTCTTTCCTACGCATGTCTACTTTAGTAACTTCAATTTTATCTTCAGTTACTTCAGCTCTAGCTTCTTCTTCAGTCTGTTTACTACCAGACCAAAGCTCTACACCCAGACCAAATCGCATACATGCACGCTTAAAGGCATCAGACTCTGCGTCTTTAAGATTACTACCATCATTGAACTTAGCATTAGTTAGTTTAAATGTATCGACATCACCGAATCCATCGTAACTACCCATGCCTTCTATAGTAATAGTACCCTTAGCACCTACTATTCTTTTAACTCCGTCTACTCTCCCATATACTGGTTCGCATGACCAAGAGTATACAACACCACTATCACGTAGTCTTTCTACATAATTAGCGTGTGGTACATAGTCTCCAAATTTCCCAGCTGGTGCTTTACGCACCAATTCCTGTGGAAAAGGGGACAATAAATCAACGTTATTAGTCATAACATTCCTTTCTTTTATTTCTTTTTATTCGTAAGGATTAAAAAGAAATAAAACTATTCTTCTTCTAAGCTTAATAGATTTCTTAAGTTAGTAATACCACGTTCTAGGGGTACTAATTTTACTTCACCATCTTTATTAGTTAAAATAAAGTATGGTTTCTCCCCTAATCCAGAGTATTCTATCCCTGTTACTCTCCAGTTCGGCTTGACATTTGTATTAGTCATACTATATATAGTATACCTACACTTTATCTAGCTTTACAAGGTATTCAGCAGTTATTCCATGTCCTGGTTTACAGAACAATAACCACTGACAAGGCCTACCCATTGATGCTAACTGCTCCAATGCATAGGTATTATAGCTTTCTGTGCTGCCATTTACCCATACTCGTACGTCATTAACGTACATTGTAGTAGGTGTATGCCAATGACCAGCTATTGCATAGTCAAAGTCAGGCATTAAGTCCCTTGATGCTAGTGCTTTCCAACCTAATAGCTTCTTTCCGAACCCATACCATGGAAACCCACTGTGTCCACGTATGTTATCACCATGCCATACAAAGAATTTACAGTCTTTACCAAGATTTGCTATACCAAACCAATGGTTATCTCCTGTACTGTCAGGTATATGAAACGTTATTCTTTTATCATCTTCATATATCATTGACATTATCTTTCCTAGCATTCTGTCGCTATTACTGTCGGGATGATAGTCTTTCCTGGCTCTCCCTCCAAGGGAACCATGGTTACCTATCACCCATGTAACCTCAACCTCTTCAAAGTTTGCTAGTAATATATCAAAGAACTGTGTTAGTATCCTAGGTCCGTCAATAGTTACCTGATTATATAGACTTGAGTCTATCAGGTGTGACTGTCCTGGGAATATTAACTCTCCTTCAACGATATCACCTGCTGCTAACACAGCACATTTACGTACTGGGTGTGCAGACCTTTGTAGGTTTGTTAGTTCTACTATCTTGTGTGCATATTCAATCACACGTTGTTCTGCTATTTCTGTATTGTAATCTGGTGTAACCTTTGCAAGTTGTACATCAGATAATACAGCAACAGCTATCTCTTCGTTCTTATTTTTCTTAGTAACTATAGGCTTTGGTATCTTTGGTTTAGCCCATGTTCTAAGGTTTGTTGATACTGCTTCGTATATAGCATCAATCATATCTGCTTTTTTATTCTTAGCTTTCTCTAATTGTCTGAGAAGTTTAAGATTATCAGCCTTTAGTTCTTGTATCTTACTGCTTTCAGCCTCAGCAATAAGCTTATCGATATCTTTATTTGCCATGTTGTTCTGCCAATTCAATAAAGTATTTACGTATAGCTGATTCACTTATCTTAATATCATACTCTTCACGTAGTAATCTATGTACTACATATGGTTTAAGTTTATGACCAGACTTAATACGGTCTTCACATCCCTGCCAAAAAGGCATAGCTTCCTCAGTTATTCTGCTAAATACCTGAGATTGTTTTCCTGTTTCTGCTTCTTTCAGCATCTTATCTATATCTTTCATACTGTTCATCTTACATTCTTTTTATAATCTTGTCTTGTTTTAAAAATTAATTACGATTGGCAAGGGTGCTGATGAACCAAACGAACAAGTTCAGCGCGGGCCTGCGGTGAACATCTAGCTGTGAGAGAAGGGGAAGGAAAGCACCCGGTGCCAAAGAGTAATAGGCGTAGCAGTGTTCACTATAGGTCGATTGTTGACGTTGAATAAGATATAACCTTGTTGCAAGTTCTCCTTGCACTCTATTCTGCTACATGATAAAGGCTTAACTTGTGTGAAAGGATTCACAAGCACTGTTGCCAGTTACCTTTGTCTCCTATCACTATACTATATTTAATTTTATAGCGTGTTCCTTTACTTCATCTATATCTCTTAGATTAATTATTTTATTTTGTATGCAAGTATCGTGTACATCTTTCATTAAATTAAATCCTGATGTATCACCATACGCACCAAATATGTACATATCTGACACCCATATTCTACGTTCGGGCATGGTAGCTAACCATTTTAATGCTGGTCCGTCTACTACATTACCCATACCGCTATGTTCGTCAAGGTATTGTTCTGTTACACGCATACCATTACGTGCAATTATTCTTAAATCACCTGTTTTACCACCACCATTATACATAGCAATAGTTACTGCAGGTAATAACTCCATGATATCTAAGATATCTTGTCCACTAAACGACATAGAACCTGATGCATCTATCAATATAGTTCCACCAAGTACATGTTGTTTCTGTTTGAATATCTTCTTATCACTACACCAACGATTAATAAACTTAGGATTATATCCAAAGTCAGCTGGTCTATACTTTCTACCCTGCTTTAATCTACCCTGTAAGTTAACAGTTAATGGTGGTTCATGTGTTTCCATTTCACCCCAATGTCCTACCCCACCTGTAGTTTGGTAGTTCATTTCATTCATTAACTTACTACGCATACGCTGTTCTAAGTCTTTAACAGTTTGTGGATTCTCTATCTCTTCACCATCTTCTTCAGTTTCTTCACCCATTTCTTTAGAATGTTGCAGTGTTTCCTGCTTATAAACATCCTCTTGTTTAGGTTTATCTAGAAACATTTCCAATACTTCACTAAGTTTCTTAGCGTAGTTCTGTACTTTTCTATATGAAGGTGTCTGTCCATATGCATGTCTGACTATACTTTGATAGAATTGTGAAGCTGTATTTTTAGTAAATCTAATCTCAGCTTTACGCATCTCTGTAATTCGTGGGTCATTAAGTGCATCATCCATTACTTTCATAATGGTATCGTACTCATGTCCCCATGTATAACCACCGTATTGAGTAGTAGGGTCTTTTCTATCCCACATACTAGCTAGTGTCATTAGTATTAATTCAGATATTCCACTTTCATATACTAATTTGTTAGCAAGTATCTCTACTTTATCTATACATTGAGTAGGTTCATCAAGTGCTATCCCTGCTTTACGCAGTAAGTAGTTAACTCTTATCTCTTCAAGTACTTCTACTGCTTCAGGTCTAACACCAGGCTTTAACCTACCCATAGTTTTAGGACTCCACTTAACGTGTCCCAATTCATGTCGTCTTATCATACGACTATGATTGATACCACAATCTGGACAATCTCTGTCAAGTGGTACTTGCATATGTTTATTTAAATTGTCAGTGCTAGCACGATTACTGTTATCTGGTGTACCAGTAACAGTCCATCCTGTTTCACTTGTTACAATCTCTGGATATGGATATGCTTTATCTCTACGCATTAGCTAGAGTTACAGCATCCACTAACTCTTCTGCTTTATCACCAAAGACTAGCTTGGCTGCAGTCTCAGCTGTGAATCCTCTCTCTTGTAATCCAAAGAACTCACTCCAAGCACGTACTGATATACGTTCCTCAGGGTCTTCAACTAATGTGGTATCGTTGATTACCTTATGCCAATCCTCTGGAAATTGTTCCATTGCACTAGGGTGTATGCTATTCACATATATTTTAACTGGGAATCTATCCTTCAATGCTAAAGGTAAGCTTTCAGGTGGGCTATTAGTAGTAGCTATTACCTGGAATCCTTCCTTAGGTCGCACAGTCTCCTTAGTATCATTGTTTAATGTCAACATAGCAATCTCTTGGTCGTCAAGTATTGCATGTAGAAATGTCATAGCATCAGGTGATGCATGGTCTATCTCATTGATAACCAATCTACCACCATTACGCCATGATTGTATTGCGATACCGTCATGCCACTCAAATCCCCCTGAACTATTAGGTTTATAAAACCCTTCAAGGTTTGCAGCTGCCGTATCTTCTGTCATTGTAACTTGAAAGACATTTGGTTTGCCTTCCTCATTCAATGGTGTGCTTTGTTTAACAGCACTATATGTTTTACCTGTACCTGGGGGACCATAGAGTAATACCCTACGAGACTTACCCAACACAGATGCTATCATCTTCCAACAATCGTTGTCAGCCATAGTTTTATCCTTTCTATTTATCTTGTTCTTTTAACCAAGCTTCAGCTTTATCAGCAGTGTCTGCCATATTATTACTTATAGCTTCCACTGTCATATCCTGTAGCATTGATATATTATCTGTCCTTGCAACCTGTATGCTTGTTGGTTCCAACATCATCCATGATTCAAAGACACCTGTTTCTTTCATCTTTTCTGTAATGAAACTTATATCTTCTTGTGTATAATTATCTTGCTTTGCAAAGTCAGGTATATTTTCCATATAATCCATCATTGTCATAGCTCTTTCAGTTAGTAATACTTTATTAGCCTGCATTACTGCACTTAATAAATCAGTTGACATAACTTCAACAGTTATCTGTAATTTATCTATATTTTTATCTTTGTTCTTATCACCAAACATATTTCCTGTGTCTGATATATCTTTAGAATGAAATCCAAATGTAACCAAGAACTCTTCTGGTTCTTTATGCATTTCATAGTGTTCGCAATGTGTTTCTCCCATATTATTCCTTTCATTTGTGTTATATATTAGTCGTGTACATATGGGTCACGACTAATATATAAATAACCTAACCGTTCCGGACCGTTCCTGTGCCTACGTCACCGTACCCCTGCATTGCTATGCATAAATTAAAACTTAATGTGCCTTACCTTAGAGTTCCAGACCTATCCTTGCAATACCGGACCTCAGCATTCGGGACCTTCCCGCTCCTAACCTCATGTTTAAAACTTAATGTGCCTTAGCTTTCCGAACCCTACACCACCACAGTCCTCCTGTGCTTACCTCAATTAAAACTTAATGGACCTTACCTTTCCGAACCCGACAATAGCCCACCGAGCCAATCCGAACCGATGCGTAGCTTATTATAAAGTCTTTCTAACTTCCATCCATTTGTCAGTTAATTTATTCATTAACTTAACAAACTTAACGTCATCTGTTTTGAATGCGTTTGCATCTAAGTATTTATATAACAATGATACATAGACATTAGCACTACTACCTATCCATGCTTTGTTTAATGCTTCTTGTTTCTTACTTATACTTGTATCTCTTAGATGTGTGAGTCCACGTTTAAGTGCGATAGTACTACCGTCTTTAGCAGTACCAAAGTTCTTCACCATGCTCTCTACTTTCTTAGGTGTCTTGTTTATATCTGTAGCTATCATGTCATAGCTCATACCTAAATCATTGGCTGTCTTTACATAATCTTTTATTTCAATAGCAGAATATGCTAAGCCATGTGTGTTGTTAAGAATGTATGATTGACGTAATGCTTCTACATCATCTTTACATTCTACAAATGTAACAGATATTTCTTTTGCACCTTGTTTTAGTAGTGCATAGTATCTGTGCCAACCGTCTAGTATTCTACCTGTTGGTCTTTCATTCTTAGTTTCTACAGTAATAGCTGGGAATATCTGTCCCAATTCCATTGCATCTTTATATTGATTAATTTTAGAAGAGAGTATATTCCTTCTCGGATATATACTCTCATCACAAACTAGTTTCTCAATGTCATACCAAGCATCACCCTTGGATAGCTTGAGATACTTAACTTTATTAGATGCAACTCTAGCTGTTACCCTTTGTTGCTTCGTTGTCATAGTTTATACTACTTCCTTTGCTTCTAATATTTCGAATCGTCCAAAGTTACCACCCTTTTGTGGTCTATAGTCTCCGATTCCTTGTTTCTTACCAGCATCTGACACAATTTTAATTAATGAATCCATTGCTTGGTCTCCCCAAGTAGCATTCATAATCTCTTCGTCAGCTATGATAGTAAATTCCACTGTCCATTCTGGAACAAGTGGTCTTGTTCTAATAATTCCAGCACGTTGTACTTGTACTCTACGTTGGTCAAGTTCATAGTCTGTAATTGGTTTATCTTTATCTGATTTAAGTTCTATTAAATCAAATGGTTCTATTATTAAGTGATTAAGTATTGTCTTTGCACTACTTCTACCAACTTTAAATACTTTAGATGCTTCTAATATAGATGCTCTAATCTGGGTAGAAGGTACGCATAGATTACCTTCATCATTCTTATATGTTCTCATCTCTGCTTCTTCATCAGGGTCATAGGTTTTCTTTCCCTTTGACATCTTAGAAGATTCAGCAGCCATCATGGCTGGATTGTTGAACAGTATACCAGGCTCTTTGCCTTGGATTTTAAATGCATACATTACATCTTGTGTAACATAAGTTAAAGTATTACTACTCATATCTTTCCTTTCAATTGCTTATCGTTCTTAGTTTTTTCCATTGACATATTGGCTATATGTCAGATAGGTACACTATATACTTACGTATACATTATTACTTATGGGAATAACATGGTAGTGTACCTACCCCACATATAGCGGGGGATACTAACTCAACAGGGCTGATTTTGTTATTGTTAGTACCTAACTAATCTATTGCTAGATTAGTTTTCATATACATACTGGGTTTCCAGCGTATAAATGAAATCTTTTTGTTTCTATTTGCTTGTTTAACTAACAGTTCTATTTGTTCTATAGCTTCGTCCGAAGTTGTATTCCCACTGAATACAAAGTCAACAGACAATTCATTCTCATACTTCTTAGAACTGTGGTCTGTAAACTCATACATTTATATCTTGGTCAAGATAATCAGTGTTACTTAGTATACTAACGATGCTTTCGTTGAGTTCACTTTGAGTTTGAAGTTGTTTTACAATACCGTCAAGCATTTTAAATACATCTTCAAACATCCTACGTGTTTCTTTATCCATGTTATTCCTCCTCGTTTTTAGTTTGCTTATCATATGCTTTATCTATCTGATGTTGTACTGCTTCATACAACATAGCTGAGTGATTACGTATGTCATCTCGTACTCGGTCATTTGTTTTCCAATTGATTAAGTCTCGAAGTATCCATAGTAATACTATTTGTTGACTGTCTTTATTCAAAGACATAAGTTTGCTTATAGTTTCCATGCTATTCCTTTCTTATTTATATCTGTTATATATCTGTCGTAGGCATAAGGCTTACGACAGATATATATCTTAAATTAGAATGGTGTGTCTGCCTCATCAAATATATCTTGGATATCAACGTTGTTGATTTCAAGTATTGATAAGTCAGCGTCTATTGAACTGTCCATTTTACTTTCATGGTATTCTATAACAGCTTGCTTAACAATGTCCTTTATTTTAGGCATGTTAGTAGCTGATACTATTCCTTCTAGTACATCAATGGCATTCTTTATAGTTACAATATCCATATCATTCCTTTCTATTTATTATAGTCATTCGACTATAAACTTTCATACATAGGCACCTATGCTAGTAGCGTAGCGTACTACTAACGATATAGTTTCGTCTGCACTATTAACACAGTTTCCTGTGCAGACTATCCCTCTCGGGACCTATCGCTATCAAACCTACTGTGAATTAGATAAGATAGACTTTCATAAAATCTCGTGGGCTCACGCACACTATCGGTCGCTCTCGCTCCTACACATGCTCTGCATCGCGTTGCCCTAAGGTGCCTAGCTTATGAACGTCACATGTGCAAATCATGCACCACTCATAAGTTCATAGTCTATCTAGATTAATAGCTTGACTATGTGGTTGCGTACACCCTTCATCGGTGTCGATTAAAGCTTCGTTATTAGTTCTATTGTAATCAATATTATTACAATATAAAATGTTCTTGGTCTCATATTTTCCTCTCATAATATTCATCAGACATACCACAACCACACCACTCGCCATTAGCACCACAAGTTTCACTTGGGTATGGCTCTTTAGTTGTTGTTGTGTATATAATATTATTCATCATTCCCTTTCTTATAAATTCTATAGTACCTACCCTTTCGGATAGGTACTGAGAACTTACTTTAGTAAGCTGGCTCTTCAGCCATAACTTCCTCAGTATCCTCAGATACTTCAGAAGTTTCAGATGATTGCTCATCTGAAGCAGTAGCTTTCTTACTTAAGTAAGTTTCACTCTGCTTATGTAGCTCGATAATATGATTAATATCAAGATACAATGGGATTGTTACTAACTCTCCCTTAATGTAGCGTTGAACGAAAGTTCGTTCACGCCATTCGGTGAGAGTTTTACCTGTTGCACCGCACACTACAGGGTTCATTGGTTTTGACATAATTATCCTTTCTATATTTGCTTATATCAAACGATATATATTTATATATATATCTCTGAACGTTTGTTCACTTGGTTCAAACGTTCTGAGATAGATATAATTATTGATAAAGATACCACCACGAATTATCGTGATACGTATTACACGTCTCACAATATTGTGTTTGTGGTACTGTCTCGGTTGAATTATCAACCTCAACAGCTTTATCTACGATATCGCCATTAGCGATTTCGTCAACAATACTTAACATAACTAACTCCTTTCAGTTAATTAATTAATAGATAATAAATAATACTCTCTAGTCATACGACTTAGAGAGTATTTATTTATTTAAGATTATCTAAACAATAATAATTGTTTAATAGACTTTTTGGTATCTTTCTTACTCCACTCCCAAAGGTTCTCACCTTTGTTGTAGAGTTCCACTCCACAAGTGTAGTGTAAGTTAAGCGGATACCTTACAGGCTCGCCTTGCGAGTCAAGCTTCGAAGAAGCTTTCCAATAAGTCTCGCCTTTATGCACGACATTGTAATTACAATATCGGCATACCTTAGTTTTATTCCAATAGTACGACATATAGTCTCCTTTCATTACATTGGATACTTAGTTATAAATACTTCTGTATTCACCAGAATTACAGAAGTATTTAGGCTAAGTATTTTAGCCTTAGTGTCCCCAAGTTTTTCCACAGACATTGCAGGGCATTGGTCTGTCTATACCGTCTTTAGCGGTATAGTATATTTTGCTTAATGCAAAATATATTCTATATAATAATTTATATTTATTCATAGTTACCTTTCATGTTCCTGTATGGGTATTGTATTCTATACATAAGTATTAGAATACATATCCATACATAGGAACAGTATTAATCTATATATCCCTCTATTTAAAGAAACATATAAAGTATTTGTCTGTATTCGTAAGAATTACAGACATACTTTATTGTTTCTATAAAGGAATATATAGTACTGTAAAGGAATACTGTATATACAGTAATGTATGACCTACATATGTTAATCTGACGTCCTCTCATATAGTACGTATATCTAAAAGAATATGTTGGTAATCTTTCCTACATACTAAGAAAGTAAGTACAGACAGGGGTTTCAGGCAGGAGCGGGCATTGTGTGCTGTGTGCCTGAATGAAATCTTTTTAACTGTCCTTGGGTACTTAGTTTGTGTTTCTACTTTATCGTCTGTCCGATTCTAAGCTTTCTGCGTCCCGGTCGCACCTTCACCTGTAACAAAATACTTGATTTCAGTGTTTGTATTTAATTGAACTATAACATATAATTCTATCTAAGCAACAATCTACAGGAAGATAGATTTTAATGACAAATGTGATATGTCACGCACCTAGCTGTAAAAAGCGTCTAACAGGTAAACAAAGGAAGTTTTGTTCAACCCAGTGTAATAAAAGAGTCTGGGCAGCAGCCAAACGCCATAACTCTAAAGTAGAAGAGAAACCTATCAATAAAGAATACAAGAGTGATGGTGGGGACTACGCAAGTGTACGTAGGGGACAATACTATACATCTTTTGTAAGTGAAGGAATAGCAGAAGAGGTAGCGAACGGCGACATGACAGTAACTAAAGCAGCTTCTCTCCTTGGTTGCACTCCAGCTACCGTATCTCGTATGCTCGCTGCCTTCAAGATAGATAGTAAGAACGAAGTTTTAGCAGAAGATTGGGAGTTATCCAAAGAAGCTGAAAATAACCTTAGAAATTTTTCTAGCTTTCGCAAGAAGTACTTTAGGACGGAGCTGGGTAAAGAGTATGAAACTGCTGATTTTCATATAGGATGGATTAATAACATCATTGATTCAATTAAACACGGTAAAGAGTTATTAATATTAAGTCCCCCTAGACACGGAAAGACAGAACTATTAATTCACTTCGCTGTTTATCAGATATGTAAGAATCCGAACATACGTATCATGTGGGTAGGTGGAAACGAAGATATAGCTAAGAATGCCCTTAGTGCAGTCCTAGACGTGCTTGACACGAACGAAGAGCTAAGAGATGCATATTGTCCCCCAGGAACAAATTTTAAGCCAGATAACCGTTCTGGAAAGAATTGGAGTCAGAATCAATTTACTGTAGGTACAAGAACAGTAGCAGGAATTAAATCTCCAACTATGGTAGCTGTAGGTAAAGGTGGAAAGATATTATCAAGAGACTGTGATTTAATAATTGCAGATGACATTGAGGACCATCAAACTACACAGCAACCTGGTGCAAGAGAATCTACAAGACAATGGTGGACAACAACTCTATCTTCAAGAAAAGAGGAACATACTGCTGTAGTTGTTATAGGTTCAAGACAACATCCTGATGATTTATATAATCATCTTTTAGAATCAGATAACTTTACAACAATAGTTGAAACAGCACACAAAATGGAATGTGAAATACCAGAGCATATTGTTGAAGACCATGTTAGTTGTATGTTATGGCCTACTAAGAGAAGTTTTAAATGGTTGCAATCTAGATTAAATTCTGCAGAGTCTACAGGAGGTAGACAAACTTTTGAAATGGTTTATTACAACCAGGCATATGTAGAAGGTACACAAATCTTTACTATGAACATGATTGACCAATGTACACGACCTGACTTAGTAATGGGACAGGTTTATAAGAATCTATATCTAGTTGCTGGATTAGACCCAGCATCTTCTGGATACCAGGCATCTGTATTATGGGGAATAGATGTATATAGAGCTGAACTTTACTTAGTAGATTTAGAGAATAGACGTGGTGGGGGAGTGAGAGCAGCTTTAGACCAAATGTCTGATTGGGTACATAAGTACGATTGTAGACATTGGATAATAGAAGAAAATGGTTTTCAAACTGCTATTAGACAAGATGCAGCAATAAAAGAATTTACATTACGTAGTGGTATTCAAATTCAAGGACACCTAACTGGAAAAAATAAACATGACCCACTATATGGTGTAGGAGCTATGGCAGATTTATTTGAAAATAAGAAAGTTCATCTACCTACTGGTGATGGAGAATCTAATGCAAAGGTACAGAAATATAGACAACAGCTGTTATACTTTGATGGGAAACCAGTCTCTAAAAGAAATAAAGAGAAAACTGACATAGTAATGGCAGGGTGGTTTCCGATGAAAGTATTTAGACGTATGCAAAAAGAGCATACTGCTGATATGGGATTGGACTACAATCCAAGTTATGGAGATTATAAGTTAACGGATATGGATAAACCAACATGGGGATAGAAAGTTTAGATATAAAAAACTATCAAGAGATAGTTAGAGCAGCAGGAATGCTAACTAGCGGCAAGGGTGTTCAAGAAAGACAAATATCAAAAGCTAGAATTAAAGCTATTTTAAATGGTGGACCTGATGGTATTAAAGCTTTACTTGGTAATACAATGGAAACAACAGATGCTGATTTATTACCAGCTCCTAACATGCTTCAATCAGGAATAGATAGATTAGCTCAAAAGATTTCAGGTATACCTCAAGTAAGAGTTGATGTACCTAATGAAAATGATTCAACTAGGTCAAAGATGATGGCTGATAAGTTAGAACGTATTGTTACTAACTATGATGAGAAACAAAATTTAAATTTACAATTAGCACAAGCTGCTAGATGGTTACCTGGTTATGGTTATGTTGCTTGGGTTATAACAACAAAAATAGATAAAAATGGATTTGCTTATCCTTCTGCTGAACTAAGAGACCCTTATGATACATTCCCAGGAAACTTTGGACCTGACCAACAACCAAGAGAAATGGCTGTTGTTAGAAGAATACCTAGATATAAACTTGCACAGATTTATCCAGAGTTTGCAGAACAGATTTTAAATAAAGATGAAGATGAAACAAACAAAGGAGCAACAGCACCAGCTTATCCTTTTGGAACATTTGATACTAAAACTACTTCTGATTGGGAAGATAATACTAGCCAAGGTGTAAAGATAATTGAATACTATGACCAAGGTGGGACATATGTAGTTTTCCCTGAGAAAGCAATGATAATAGATTTCATACCTAACGTATTGTCTACACCACCATTTGTATTTGTTAAGAAGATGTCATTTGACCAACTCAAAGGACAGTACGACCATGTTATAGGTTTGATGGCTATGATGGCAAAGATTAACATCATGTCAGCAATAGCTATGGAAGATTCTGTGTTTACAGAAACTAACATATCAGGAGAGATAGAATCCGGACAATATAGAAAAGGCAGATTTGCGGTAAATTATCTTGCTCCTGGTACACAAGTTTCTAAACCACAGAACAACATACCATATCAATTGTTCCAACAAATAGATAGATTGGAACGACAACTAAGAATGGTCGGAGGTTACCCAGTAACTGATGACTCTCAATCTCCTAACTCTTTTGTTACGGGTGCTGGTCTATCAGAATTAAATAGCACTATGTCATTAATGATTAATGAATATAGAGAAATCATTAAACACGGTATTGTTGAAATGGATTCTAAGAGATTAGAACTAGATGTAGTTCTATCTTATCAAACTAATATAACAAAAAAACCTATGGCAGGTTTCTACGCAGGTGCAGCTTTTAGTGAGAATTATTCACCTCTTAAAGATATAGGGGGTAATTTCACTACAAGACGTATCTATGGAGTAATGGCTGGATTTGATGAACCACAAAAAATTGTCACTGGCTTGCAATTATTACAAGCAGGTGTTATAGACGTAGAAACTCTACAAGACAATATTGATGGTTTAGAAAATATAGCTAAGGTACAAGAAAGAATAAGGAAGAATAAAGCTGAATCAGTCTTATTTGATTCTATACTTGCTAGGTCTGCACAAGGAGACCCAGCAGCAACAATGGCAGCTATTGCTATTTATGAGTTCCCAAATGAGATTACAGAGATAATGAGACAGTTTTATACTCCAGAGGAGCCACAGATGACTCCTGAAGAAGAAGCTATGATACAACAACAAATGATGCAACAACAAGGAGGTCAAGGTGGAGTCCCAACAATGGCACAGGCATTTGGAGCTTAAGATGAATGAATATTACGAAAGCGAGTTCTGGGAAATGGTTTATAACGAATACGGTGTTTCAGATGAAATAGATATACTATCTGAAAATGTTGTACAAATTATACATCCTAGACCAGGAGTTATTATTTTATTTACAAACGAAGTAGACAATTATGACGAGGGGTAGAGGCGGAGCAAGACAAGCTAGAAAACCAGCACCAGTACCAGCAGCGGGACCTGGAGCAGGAGCAGGTGAAAATAGAACAGGTGGTGGACCTGGTAGTAAAACCCAACCATTAAGAAGATTACCTGATGCTGAATATGGAGCAAATAAAGCTTTTGTTGAACAACAACAAGGAGCACCATTACCAGTTTCTTCAGGACCTATAGCAGCTCCTAATATATTTGCTCCTACTGAAAGACCTGGAGAACTAGGTACTCAAGGTGTTCCAATAGGACCAGGTGCAGGGCCACAACAAGTAGCTGATAATACAGATGCTATCTTACAAGCACTTTATGAAATAAATCCATCACCTATACTGATTGAGTTAATTAATAACAGGCAAAAATAATGGCATTTATTTTTAATGACCGTAATAACTATTACGATATCTTACGTGCTCATTCAGGCCAAGATGCATTAGTAAATCATTATAAATTCATGATTGAACAGAATGACCAAGTAGTAAAAGACCAAGAGATATATGCTGAAAAGTTTCCAGAAATACCTGCTGCTGAAGCAGCTGGATTATCTTTATTAGGTATTCCACCAGAATATAATGCTGTTAAAGAAATAGCACAAGAAATATCTACTGCACGTATTCATAATGAAGCAAAG